>Ga0206912_1001_pt2 | contig 266190 bp, 248 predicted proteins | sample Alteio_BWOrgHeat_75_FD_152933 | JGI IMG/M metagenome (GOLD analysis project Ga0206912, IMG submission 152933) | Enriched cells from forest soil in Barre Woods Harvard Forest LTER site, Petersham, Massachusetts, United States -... | ecosystem: Environmental > Terrestrial > Soil > Temperate forest... | reverse complement strand
TAACAGATCCGCTGAGATGTTACCGAAGCCAAAACCAATTCATGAACCACGAGGTGTATAAAGTAGAGTGTTAACTCTCTCTACTCTCCTCCTACCCTCTTAGAAGAAATTCTAAGAGGGTTTTTTTATGCCAAAGTAACCAATACTATTTTCGTCTTAAAACAGTCACGGAATCTGGTTTATAAACCTGCTTCATTTGTTTCATGGAACAAGATATGAAAACACCGCCTACGCCTGAAAATCCAATATAGACATCTTTCTTTGGAATTAAACATTCAGCAGCGTGCGTACGATTACCAGAAGAGTCCTTAAGTACGATTACATCTTCTGCCTCAACTGAGCTCTTGTTTTTGTAGGGAGTTTCATTCCAGCCAATCTTGAAAAAGTTGGAATCAACAATGTTATATTGACCATTGATGCGTTTGACAAATTGATAACAGCAATCATCTTTATGGAGACGTCCCTTTTGAAAAAATTCCAAAAGATTGCGAGCTTTAGTTTCTTTGAGGGGTACCAACGTCTCGGACTTTTTTTCTTTTAGTAGAACCCTTAAACTATCGCATCGTAATGCAATTTTTTGAACTTCAGGAAATATCATGGAGTTCACTTTATTATTTGTAGTGAACGTGTCGTACAAGAACGTCGCGTAAATGGGATCTTGTTTGATTCTGAAGGTGTGAGATGGCTCCAGAGAGATTTCAATTGTTAATGGATTGTGTAGTTTTGGTTGATTGAAGAGGATAGAAGATATTTTCCCGAAAAATGTGTCGAGATTTTCTTTGATTTTGGTTGTATTGCAAGGTGCGTACTGAAATATAAATGAATCACCAAGAATACTCACTTCGGAAACTGAACTTTGGGTTTTTTGTTGGATCGATAAGGCTTTGTCCGTTTTGAAGCAGTGTTGCCATGCTTTGTTTAATGGGATGGTATTTTTCCTTCCAAAGAGGCTCTTTTTCGAATTGGGGCAGATAATTGCCTCTAAATTTTTTAAGAAAAGCACAAAAGTAGTATGGTCCATGCCCTCAGAATTCGATTTGGCAAGGCGCTCTTCTAGGGTCTCTTCATTAGTGAGAGAGTCGTACAGTCGGTATCTTGGCTTGCTGTTGCTGTCAATAAATTGTTCGATAACCCAACTGTGGGTAATGGCATAAGTTTGATTCTTCATGAAAGCGAGATAATAGATATAGCTTTGAGTTAAAGAGAGATCGTCTTTATTTACGTCGATAGAGGATGCCAATTTTTCTAAACTGAGACGGTTAAAATCAAAGGGTTCTTTTGAATATTTTTCGATAGCAGTTGGGATATCGACGGGAGTTAATTTAAGAGTTGAGATATGGCGTGCGAATTTATCCAATATTCCATCCACATTGCTCTTCAAGCAAGAATTATCGTCGTATTGACAGTCAGTTTGGTTTAGTAGTTTTGGCGTATAGGTACAAATTGCAGAATGGATGAGTAGATTTTCAATAAAAAAAGGGATAGCTTTTTTGCCCTTTGTGACGGTAAATGTCATTTTATTAGAAAAACTCAATGGTCTCATGAGATTTTGAATTTCTTGGGGATGGAAAAGGGCAGCGAGTGCAATAGTGTTTGCAAAACAATCGGTTTTGCTCCCCTTCTTTTTTTGAAATTCTTCTAAGGGAGAAATTGTATTTCTCATGGATGATAGGAGCGTATCTGTAAAGCAAGATGCGTAGGTTCTAACTGTATTATAAACATTTTGCTGTGGATTAAAATCTTTATTTAAACTAGACATATTTACAACTTTAATAAAATTAGTGTTCGAAATTCTAAACTAACTCTGATTATATATCAAATATTTTACTCATTATATACGCTCTATCTGCTTGAGAATAAATTTATAACGTCTATATCTTTTTCTCCCAAATGGTGCTTCCATGAAAACGCCCTTTATCCTTCTCTTTTTTTCTCTTTTTTCATTATTTTTTAAAAATAATGAAAATTAATAGTAATAATTTTTTAAATGGATTATTAAATTATGTCAGTCGACTTAAAATCTTATTATAGTGAGTGCCTTATTCAGTATATGAACCACTTAGGCCAAGCTAAGGAATTTAAAGGTAGCTGTTCCGACTTCATGAATCAGGTTAACCCTTCTGAACAATTCCGCAATGTAAGCATAACCAATACCTTTCGCATTGCTTGCTACAATTTCAATGACACGCCTTACATCAAAAAGTTGATGCCGACCTATGTCTCACCCCATGCAAACTATACCGATATGGAATGCATATTGAAAAATTTGGAAATACCGATGCAGATGGATGGTGAGCAATGGAATGATTTTGTTGATGACCACGTACGGAATCACAGTAGGAAATTACTCGAAAACATTTCCAAATGCAGCCGATCTTTCTATAAAAAATATGATTAAAGCTTCTATTTCATCTTCGGCTTAATCTTCTTAGCCTTGAGGTATTTGCAAGTATCATAAGCGGCCATCATGCCTTGAGCTGCCGAGATAAAACTTTCTGAATAGATGGGGTCTGCAACTGTTCCGGCAGCAAATAGTCCTGGGCATGAAGTAGTTTGTGTTCTGCCTATGAGGACAATGTACCCATCCTTGTCGCATTCAACGAATTCCTTGACCAGGTCTGAGTTGGGTGTTAGTCCAATAGAGACGAAGATCTGATCGCAGCGAATAACGCCACTATCAGTTAGTACTGCAATAACCGATTCGCTATCGCTTATAACCCCTTTAACAGCTGTGTTAAAAGAGATAGTGACATTTGGCATAGCTTGAAGAGCATGTACATCGGCATGAGATGCCTTACAATCATCCCCTCGAACCAGAACCTGCACGGACGAAGCCTTTACTGCAAGGCGTTTTGCATTTTGTACGGCATCTTCACCGCCTCCAATAACGACTACATCTTTGCCATGCCAGGAGATGTCATCTTTGTTGAGTTCATAATTGAGGCCACGGCCTGCAGCCTCTCTTTCTCCATAAACGTTTAATTTTTTAGCTCCTGTCCCTGTCGCGATGATCACAGCCTCTGGAGTAAATTCTCTTCCCGATGAAGTCATAATGAAGAAGCGGTCCATGTCTTGTGCTACATACGTCACCTCTTCTGGAACAATTGAAGCCCTTGCAAGCTCTGCATGCTGCTCTAGTCGTTCCATAATTATTTTGCCTGGAGTTTGAGGCATGCCTAAAAAATTTTTTACAGGTCGTTCGTAGTTGAGTTGGCCGCGAGGAGTCGGGCCTGTGCAGACCAGAGTTGAGTATCCCTTTTGTGCTGTTATGCAGGCAGCTCCCAGGCCTGCAGGCCCTGAACCGATGATGAGCACTTGGGGCTGCTCTTGAGCTATAAGATGGTTTAGACAGAGTGTGAAGAGGCAAAAAGATCTGAACCACATAGTGGGTCCTTAATCAAACTAATTTTGCATCCTACCAGTTGTTGAATTTTCTAACTGTCGAGTTAATTTTTTTGTGGGTCTTTAATTTGCATCTCTTGGATTTTTTTCTTTATTTCATTGAAGTCGGTTTCAAGTGGATCAACAGGCTTGTCCTGATCCAGTTTCTCTTTTTCATTATCAGTGATGATGAGCTCTTTGATATTGCTGTTGTTCGTTCCGCTTGTTTGAGGGACGAGTGTTGGTATTACAACTGTATCGGTCGTCATTTGATCTGGTTTACTTTCTTTTTTGATATTTTTTTCAGTCCCAATATTTAGCTGATGGAAGTTGACTCTCGGAAAATCAAGAGGAAGAAGAGAGGGTACGTGAAAATTTCCTAAGAGGAATTGAGGGTTAAATATAGCAGCTGCGATGCCTGCAACATTGAGAAGCAATTGATCCAAATGTTGTCTCGATTTTAATTTCAGGTCACCATTTTCATCTTTATTCATGTGTATTATGTGAGGATGATTTTTTCTGGTTGGCTTACCGATTCCTTTGCTGATCTTTTTTCCCCGACTGATCTTTTTTTGTTCACTTACCTGACGTTTATGTAGGGTAAACTCATAATCCCCCTGATTATTGGAGAATTCGGTCAAAACTGGGTAGTATGCGTTATAGGAGATGGAAGCCAGAATTTCTTGAACTATGGAGAGATTTTGCGTTCCTAATAAAACAATAATGGTACGTCCATCAAGACAGATTGAGTTAAATCCATTTTCCTGGAGTGTGTCATAAATGGCTCGGGAAGTTTCTATGGCTTCTGGCTCAAATTTGTTTTCATCAAGAAGATAGATGTTATCAAACACATAATCTTTTTTATAAAAAAAAGAAAAATCAAAATCTGACATAAAATTAACCTTATTAATAATTCGTTGAATTATATAAAAATTAAACTATAAATACAACTAACAAAATGGATGATTTCACCACTTGCTTTTCTAGGCTGTTTTCCTTTAAACCAACTAAAAAGAATTAAGTTGATAAGAGGATAACCACTCCATGGAAAAATCGCAAAAAGATAAAGCTGATGTTAAGGCGGCCTTTGCCCAGTTTTACAAAGCGCTCAATGAGATGTTCAAAGGTGATCTTGCCCCAATGTCTGCCGTCTGGTCCCATGCAAACGATGTCTCCTACCTCGGACCTCAAGGCGGTATTCTTGTTGGATGGGATAATGTTCTCAAATCGTGGAAAGATCAAGCAGCGATGAAGCTTGGCGGCACCGTCGAAGCACATGATATGCACCTCTTCATCAATGACAATATCGCGATTATTCAAAACCACGAAGTGGGCATCAACTACGTCAAAGATAGCCTTCAGACGATCAAGATTCGAGCCACCAACATTTTCCGAAACGAAAATGGCCAGTGGAAAATGATCTCCCACCAGACTGATCGTCTCTCTCATTTGAAGAAGTAGAGAAAAGTGAAGATCTCATCTACAGCTTTTTAGTGTGTATTTAAAAATCGAGAAAGTCGGGCTTGCCCTTTTTGAAATTTGAGCCTGAAAAATTCCCAACTATGCGATCCTATTTTTATAACCTGAGTTTTGGGTTCGTTACCCAGAACTTTAGAGGAGATCGTGGTGGAATTTTTGAAAATCAATCCTCAAAGATGGCGATGGCCATCACTTTCGGATTGATTTTCAAAAATTCCACCACGATCTCCTCTAAATTTCAGGAAACGAATCCAAAACTCAGGTTAATAAGAAAAATAGATATATGCTGAAGAGTTCTTTTGAGACGGGATCGGTAGAGCACGGACTCGAGAAAATTTATTCCTTTGAGACTGTCGATGCTAAGTCCGTCCGAAAGATGGCCGCTTTGCAGCAAGAGATTAGTGCAAGCGCACCTGTTGAGGTAAGCCAAACAGTACACCCTCAACTATCCCTCGATTACGGTTTAGAGTATGCAGGAGGGCTTTCCCATATAGCCTTGCGTGAACGGTTAGATGTTTTACGAATTAGCCCTACAACCATTCGGGTGCTTCGAGGATTGAGTATTGAGACAGTACTCGATGTATATAACCTTGTCTCTCAGCATCAGCACCATTCATCAATTCATCCGGGTATGCTTGAGGAGCTAAAATATAAGCTTCGAGAGCTGTTGGGAAATGACGATCCCCGAATTCCTCAGAAACAGGTGTGCTGGAAAAGCGGCCTTCGCTTCTGCTTCTCAGGCCTTTCAAACAAGTTTAAAGCTATTCTTGCATTGCAGGGAGGTTTTTCAGAGCTTGTTGAGCTTCCTGCAACGGAATATAAAGATGCTGAGCGGTTGCTAGAAAAAAACGAGCGCCTCTTAGTTTCTCAAGCAATTGATGATGCTCGCTATACATGCTCTAAGAATATAAAAATCTTTTGTGATGATCTCTATCTCGCCTATATTAAGCCTTGGCTACTCTCGTCTGAAGGGTTTGAGACGGAAGATCAGATACTCGAAGCGTGCTCATCCTTTGCAGATCGAGAAGAGCAGATGGTTTTACAATCAATTCGCTGTCTTGAGCGCGTATTAGGCCATACCTTTCTTTTTCAAAGCTGTATGGCAAAAGTTGAAGGATCCATTTGGGCTGATCGTCCTGATATTGCTCAGCAGATCCAGCGGGTCTTGGATTTAGGCACTAAGATCACACGCGATAACCAGATCCCTATTTCTATCCCAAGTTTAACAAAGCTTATACAAAGCGAATGGAAAAATGCGTGGGAGATGCCGAGCGCATCCTTTATTCAAAAAGCCCTTTTGTGTTCTTAAAACTCGACTTTGCAAAATTTTGGAAGGCCCCATACAGAGAAATCGCTCCGCCACATTTTGCAAAGTCGAGTTAAAATACATCTGCCTGGTATCTTTTGTAAGAAAGGGAGCTAGTTGTTTTATGGCTCGTCAAATTCAAAAATGTTCGTGGATATTTTTATTATTGTGGTGTTTCTCAATGATTTCACAAATTAAAGCAGAAGATGCAGAACCAACTGTTGTTATTTTAATGGGTCCTCCAGGTTCTGGAAAGGGCACGGCAGCAGTTCAGATGTCATCTCAACTCAAGATTCCTCATATTTCGACCGGAGAGATGTTTCGCGGTCATATGAAGAACAATACTGATTTAGGAAAGCAGGTAAAAGGCTTAATAGATGCTGGCAAGCTTGTGCCAGATGAAATTGTTCTCGATATGCTTAAAGAGCGCATTTCTTCACCTGATTGCAAGAATGGATTTATTCTTGATGGGTTTCCAAGAACAGTTCCTCAAGCCGAAGAGCTGAATAAACTCCTAGGGACGAAGTATCGAGTTATTGTTTTGGATCTTATAGTATCAGACAAAATGATCATGGATCGGCTTTCTGGCCGTAGAACCTGTTCTAAATGCTTTAGAACCTATCATATCCTGTATAACCCTCCTAAGAAAGAGGGCATCTGTGATGCTTGCGGCGGAGAGCTTATCCAGCGAAAGGATGATATGCCTGAAGTTATTCAAGAGCGGTTGAAAATCTACCATTCTCAAACAAAACCGTTGCAGCAGTTTTATCAGCAAAAGGGCAACTATGTTGCAATTGATGGTGAAAAGAAGCCTGATGAGGTTTTAAAAGCTTGCCTACAGGTTCTTCAAAAAGCACCTGTATAAATAACATGGGATCTAGCCGTTGAAAACGGCTAGATCGCTCAATTTACACGACCGGTATTTCTGCCAGATCGTAGTGTAGGCCTGTTGGGTTGTACAGAATAAATGTCTTACCCGGTGTCAGCTCTTCTTTTGTAAGCACTTTCATTGTTTCATTTGTACCAGTAGATGCGCTGAGCTGTTTTCCTTTGCCAAGAATGCTTAAGTCCAGAAACTGAAGCGGAGTCTTGAGAGCTTTTTCTAGCTCCATAATTTCCGGTTGACCACCAAACTTAGCTAGCGGCATAGAGGTCATATCTTTGCAGTACTGTTCAAAAGGTATTCCGTCGCGTTCGAGCATTTGAGTAAAGGTTTCAGATTTGTTCTTTCGAAGCCCTTCAACAGCGATTAAGCGGAGGAACTGCACGAGAAGATCGGAGAGCTCTTGGTTCTGTAGGATTTCAAGGGCCGATTGATTCTTCTTCGGGTTCAATCCAGCTACAACCTTTTTAGCAATCTCTTTGGTCTCTGCTGTGTAGGTCTCGTTTTTGACGGCCGCTTCTGCCAAGGTTAATAGCTTTGATTTTGACTTCTTTTTTTGTCGCTGGTTGTCGATGAGTATTTTCGCAGCTATGGATCTCAATTGGCAATGGCCGTCAGGAGCAACTTTTCGTACCTGAAGTCCGTTTTGATTAAGTACCTCAAAACCTGCTTTAAGTATTTCATTTGATTGTGTGAGGGCAATTTCCCCTGCATTTAGCAAGCTTGAGGCAACGAGAGCAGTATTATTTGCTTCTATTGGCTTAAATATACCTTTTACAATCTCTTGCAGCTTAAGTGTGTTCTTTTGGAGCCGGTCGTTGAGTTCTTTGATGACAGGAGTAGATACAGCTGGCTCAATCTTTTCTTTTGTCTGCAGTGCGGCGAGCTGAGTAATGTCTTCTTGAAATATTTTAAAGAAACCTTGATCTATCTCTCTTCCCTCGGAAAAAGTTTTTTCCATGATGGAAAGATTGTATTCAATTTCTCTTTTAAAATGAGCAGATGTTACTGATGACATATTAATCCATTAAACTTATTTCCCATGATAACAGACTTAAAATATAAATAGTATTAAAATAAATATTGTAGACCCACAGAATTTACAGTGACGAACCCACTTCTCCCAAAAGGGAGAAAATGGTATCTGATAGTCAACTTAAAATTTTGAGAGTAATCCGTGAGAACGGAGGGTAATTTCATGACCGGTGTTAATTTCAATGCGCATAAGACAGTTACATCACTAAAAACCGACACTGGTGATTTCAATGTCGTTACACGTGACGAGACAGATAAAAAATCTACTAATCTTCTTTTGAATAAAGTTCTCAAAGAAGCCAAAGAAGAGATGAAGCCTATCGATCCTAATAAGGAAAGAGAGATTACACCCAAGTCATTAACAGAAAACGAGCCCGTAACGACCGAGGTCAATAAGAAAGAGGAAGTGAAGGAAGAAGGTGATGCTGGAGATGGCCCCGCTCTTGATATTTTTGCAGAAGAGGTTGAGCACGAAGATGTGTCAAGTGATGATGAAGATAGCGTTTCTGAAGAAAGGAAGTCTAACAGCGATGAGAAAAAGGAAGTGAGCTCAACTAAAGAACAAAACGAGCCCAAACAGGTTGAGCCGAAAAAACAAGAGACTGAGACTATTAAGAATGAGCCCCAGAACTCTCAAAAATCTAAGCTTAGTGAAATGTTTACACTACAGGCAGGTGGAAAAACAATATCGGTTCAAGTAAAAAAAATATTGATAGCAGATGCAGTTACATTCCTCGATCCGAAAATTAAGAAAGACCCTGAAATGGTTAGTGTAACAGATAAACACATCAGTGTTAAGCAGAATAATCTTGAGTCGAAAGATCCTCAGAAAAAATATTTAAATACTGTCTTTTTTCCTAAAGCAAAGCGTGAAGAGACCATTCGATATCATATAATGAATGCCCCAGAAGGCACGGAACATGAGTTTTTTGAATTAGATGATAAAGAGTTTGAGAGTTTGAAGGAAGAGGTTACTGTTCTTATAGCAGAAGCAAAACATGAGAAAGAGAAAGCTGAAACTCTAAAGCAGGTTCGACAAACGCCCATAAATGTAGATAGAGGGGATTATAAAAAAGGTCGATTGCGAAAGGAGCCGTTAAAGGTTCAGCTCGATAAATCAAAATCTCCTCTTGCTGCAGAAAATAAATCTGCTGTTGAAGCTAAGGAGGATTTAGAGAAAGATCTGAAGGCTTATGAAAAGGAGCGAACTTTACAAAAAAAAGAAGCTCAAAGACTTGGCAAAATTAATAAGATCGAAGACGAGGTGATGGCAAAAGAGATTCTTAAACAGGATGCCTTTCATGGGGAGATGAGTTCTCGTTTAATTAAAGAGAAGAGAGCATCTCCCAAAGCTAGAGCTTAGATTTACTTACTTTTTTTGGGTGTAGTAAGTTCTTCAAAACACTCAATTGAAAGAGCTTTCACAGAAAGTAAGTTGTGAATCTCTTCTTCATATTTTGCTCGGTTATTTACCTGAAGCGCGATATCAACGCCATTTGCAACTGCGATTGGAAGTAGGACCTCATGGCGCTTTTGGAGTTGCTTGATGATGAAATGATCAATGTAGTTGAAGAAGTCGGCCTGTTTTTCAGTCAACTTTGACAGTTTGGAGTTAAGGTCTTTATTTGTTAACCCATCGGTGACTTTAAGAATGTCCTCATGATTGTAAGATACAATGACTTCTTGATCACCTTCACAAGGAATTGTTATTTTATTTAGGGGTTTAGTGTTACTGGGGAGACTTTTGATCTCGCTATTAGTTTTTGTTTCTCGAATGTTGATGAGTTTTGTGATTTGATCGAATATAGGCTTTAATTTCTCCATCACTTTTTTTTCAATTACACTACTTGCGTTTGGGCTCAGTTTTGGAACTGTACAGGTAAATTCATTATTCTCTTTGTTTTTCCACTGTAAATTAACTTGCGTTCCGCCTTGTCCAACTGGTGATCCCATATTTAAAACTCCTCTCTAAGATTATTTTTGGGCCTTTTAAGGGGCTCATGATTTGGTTTGTTTGCTACCTCTAGTAAATACCCTTCAATAATTTTTGGGAAGGTACTGGGTAGGGGGTAATTTGTTATCTTAATAAAAAATTTACAACTAATTATAGCACATTTATATGATTTTTTATCAAATTTATTATTTTCCATAGGGCGTTATGTGTACTTATGGAAATAGGCCAAAATTGCGATTTTAGACAGTTGTTGGGGGTTTTATTTGCCTGATGCAAGCAAGTACTCAATGGTGGCCATTTTAGCTAGGTTGGAATAGATTTTTGAGCCGTTCTTGTCGAGATCTTTTATGAATAGATGGAGCAACGCGTTTGAGGTAAAAGCGAGGGATGCAAGAGGTAGGTAGGTTTCGTAGAGGAGAGTAAAATGAGTATTGCCACTAATTTTTTGATCCTCCGTACATTTGAAAATCTCAGCTATTTTCTCAGGAGTGTAAAAAAAGCGTATTGGGAGATATTCATTTAATGTGAGATCGATATGCGGCTGACAAGAATAATAGGGCTTTTTAGAGAAGCTTTTGACCGATTTATTAACATGAGTGACGACATTGTCGGCAGTTGTTTTGACACATTTTGAGAGGACTTTGAAGAAGAGTTGCTTATCGATAATCTTTTGGGTGGTAGTGGGGATCAAATCAAAATAGGGGACAGAGAGAGAAGGGTTTGTAGATGTTTTCTCAAGCGTTTTTTCAGTCTCTTCAAGGGCATGAAATGGGGGAAGATCGCAGCATATGTAACTACTAGTCATCAATCGGAAGCTCATACTGCCTAAAGGTAAGACGGGTTATTAAGGGAATTATAGTAAATCGATGAATTTTTGGGGTACCTTCTTGTGCGTACGTTTTTTCTTAACTCGTTTGCGTATCCTAAGAGGCGTTTTTGAGTAGTTTGGTTTGATGTTTGAGGAGTCGCTCTTCACGTAGTTCCAATTTGTATATCTGGTCGCTTAAAAATTTCTTGGTTTTCTCTAGAGGCTCTTTCTTTTCCTGTAATGAGGAGATATTATGTTTAAGCACGGTTACTGAATTTTTATCCTTATCCTTGATTATCTTTTCTTTGTCTTCAGCAATTTGCACGCTAAAAGGTTTTAGCGTAACCAGTTCTTGAGGTTTCTTCGGGTCATACGAGACAAGAGCTTCATAATCTTTTGATGCTTCATCAAACTTTTCTTGTAGTTTTTCTGTTTCAGGTTTTAGTGTTTTGAGTAAACCTTCGAAATGTTCCTTACCTTTCTTTGCGATTTCAATGGGTTGTTCAAACTTTTTTATGAGCTTCTCCAGTTCAAGGTCCTTTTCCTTTGCAAGTGTGTACCCTCTATGGGTATTTAGTTTATCCAGATCTTTGCGTCGGCCTGATAATGCATCAGTTGCATCTTCGATTTTTTCTTTAAAAACAATTGAAGATTTACCGGGAGAGGTGTATTCCTTTAACTTACTTTCGTAGTATGTTATCTCTTTTTCAAGAGCTCCTTTCTTTTGTAAAAATTCATCCTCACCTAAGTTCCGGGTTTTATTACCTTCAGACAGCCCTTCCCCTAAAGAATTCATAAATTCTCTATTCATTTCGCGACTTTCTTTGTGACGTTTTAATTCTGGTTGGGGTTTTTTTAATGTCTCGTCATGCTGCTTAATCGTATCACTATAAACTTTCAGTTTTTCATTATTTTCATTGATTTGAGTTTCGACTTCATCAATCTTATTCTTCAATTCAGACATCTTTGTATTTAGCTGTGTCTCTTTTTCGCTGAGTTGTTGGGAGCACTCTGAGAGCTCTGTTTTCTTCGTCCCATTTTCCGTGTCAAATCTTTTATTTAATGAATCTCTATATGTTTTTAGTTCTGATTGGGTCTTCTCTAGTTCTGGCTTGAGCTCTTCCAGGGTCATATCTTTGATTTCTTTAGTTTTTGGCAGTCGGCTTTTAACTAAATCAGCTCCCATTTCAAGCTCTTTATTCTTTAGCTCTTTTTGGTCAGGGGTTGCATCAGGTTGTGGCTTCGCTTGCTCTTTTGATTTATCTATCTCGGCTTGATTCTTGGTTGTGTCGGTGCCAGTAGGAGCTGGAGTATAGCCAAATAATGACCTAAAGCGATCGCCAATGCCGCTCATAAAGCTTCCCCCGTATCTCCCTTTATTATAACAGCAATGAAGATAAAGCTGCATTTAGGGTGAGTCTAGAGATAGACCACTTGTGAGGTTACTATCAATGTTCTCATAGAGAAATATTATTGAGAGTTCTCTTGCATAAGTTTTGGATCCACTCCTTTGCATTGGTAGGCAGTAATGTTTGGCTGAGAATCAATCCATTTTTTTGTGATCGAAAACTCTTCGACAGGTTTGAGTAAGATTGAGGTGACAGTGCAAAGCCAGTTATACTGTGCATTTTCTATGGTTTGGGAAAGGCTTCCGTAGGCTTTAAGCAGAGGTGCTTTATAGTTCCATTCTGAGCCCATCAGAACCTCGTCCATTGATTCGAAAGAAAATTTGATATCTTGTCCGTTTGGTATAAAGACAAGTTGGATTTCGTTATCGCGAATTCTCTTCTCAGCTACAAATGTCACTGTGCCACCAACAACGTCTACAATTGTGTATCCAGGTTGGAGATCTTGTCCCATGGCAATGAAAAATTCGGGGTGTGAGAGTTCTTTTGTATTGTTTATGAATGTATCCCACAGTTGCATTGACCCTTTTAGTGCAATATAATCGCTTCTAGGAAAAACTAAGCGTGCGCACAATACACCTGCGGATCCATCATTCATTCCAATCCATGCCATATAAGTAAATTGCCCATCTTTTTTTGCCTTTAGAGATTGAACTGGATAGATTCCCCACATGGATCTTTTTATTGAGATGTTCTTGAATCCGATTTTTTTAAGTTCAGATTCAATTGTTGCAGAAATACTAAAAGTCTGAGGGCCTGTTTGGTGTACCTCATTACTTAACCAGAATTTGAGGAGGGGAACCTTGATTGATGAGGGGTTCTGAAAGCATTCTGTATCTAACTCTTTGGGTCCCCATATAAAATCCCACGAGGAATTCCCGGTCGTAGAATTGAAAAGCACAAAATTATCCGGGATTGCTGGCTCAATCGCCATTTTGGCGGCCATAAATTCAGGCCATAAGCTTTTTATTCGAACAGGCCTGCTGCTAGGCTTGAACTCCAGATTAATCTCTTTAACTGGGACAGAGGTGGTTTTTTGAGCAATTTCTCCGATTAGGGAAGCGATGATTAAGCTCAAAGCTAAGCTACTAAGACCTATGTTCATGGAGTTTTTATTCCTAATTTGGCTTACTTTTGAATTATTGGAAATCCCTGACGTCTTATTAGGGCATAATCTATTTTATCTTGAGTTCCCCAGTTCCTCTTTGACCAGTGCATAGGAAGAGAAAATACTTCACCTTTTCTGATAACTTTAATCACGACATCCCCTTCTAATTTGCCTTCAGTAAGCTCTCCAGCATGTAGATCAAAAAATCCTTGGCAGATCCCGTTCGAGTTAGCAGTGAGTTTGCTAGGAATTACTTTTCCTTCGATTTCGGTCTCGAGGGTAACTGTCTCCTTTGGGGCTAGTCCATGGCCATCGACAACCAGCAAATTTCCACCTTTTTCAAATCTCCAGAGTTCAAAACGAGCACCATCTTTTGCAATAGCCTTGATTGGGCGAGGAGTTATTTCTAATATTGAAAATGTTGGAGGCTTTTCCGCTGAGAAAAATAGTTTTGATTTTGCTCCGGGTGCAGCATCAACACAAATTGTAACTGGGGCACTACTCAAATCATAATATTGTGTGATGAAGTGAAGTTTTTGTTTCTCATCAGTTTGAAGGCCGTGAACGTAGGGCTCCATGGAGTAAGCATAAAAGCATTCCAGTCGATATTTAGTGTTCTTTTCAAGTTTACAACCCTCAAGTTGATAATCGGCTAGCGGGTTGCCAAATTCATCAATAAAATACTCGATCTCAGTAGCCTTCAGTTTAGTATTGTTTGGAATTACGCTTTTGAACTCTTCAGAGATTATATAAGCGCCTACATATCTTGGAGGTTCGTTCATCGGAGCTTGTTTGTTGCAGCTTGAAAAGAGAAAAGCAAGGCTAGTCAAAACTGAAATATGAATATGTTTGTATGCGTTCATTTTTTATCCTAACTAATGTAGATTTATGTTTTTGTTAACCATTTATAATTCGATTGCAGGCACGATCAAATTGCTGATAGTCGTCATCTTCCCAATGTAATTTAGACCATTCGAACGTGAGTTCAGAATATTTATTATCTCGAATAAGATGTATGATTACTTGATCTGACTTGCTTAGAGGATCCCCAGGGCTTAATATAACGTATCCAGAACCTGATTTATCGGTAGGAATTTTAGAGCGTACATATTTTATTCCTGACTTTGATACGTATGTTACAACTTCGTCAGGCTTAAAATTCCTAAATTTTACATAAACGAAATTTGCATCCTTCTCAATTCTCAAGATCTGGAGTTCAGCGCCATCTATGGCTTTTAGGATCAAAGGGTGGGGAGTAATGCCCTGAGTGAGGGTAATAGGTTCGGGAACATCGTATGAGATTAGAAAAAGAAATAGGCTTGCGCCAGGAAGAGCATCAACAGTGATGATAACAGGTTTGGTTGGAGTTTGTCGATCAGGGAGTAACTCTCGAAGATTACCATCAGCATCCGTTGCAACTTGCATATCAATGGGAGCAAGATATCCTCCGTAGTACGTTCGTAGCTGATATCTGTCATTGGGAGTCAAACCAATTGCATTCACCTGGTATCGTGCATATGGGTGGCCATCAATGTCTTTAAATTCATCAATTAACGTTGTTGTGATAGATTTGTCATGGGGCTGCAGGAGCTCTGCAATCATATGTTTTTTAAAAGAAGCTAAGTAATCCACTTCTGGATACGTTTTGACTTGTTTTGATTCGAGGTTAGGGTGTGAGCTAGCTAATACAAAAGCTGTAAGTGTAAGCAAAAGATATAATTTCATTTAATTTATCGCATTTTTTTGTTGGGTTTGAACATTAAGGTTGTATGTTGTTGGTTATCTTCGAGCATTGTTTCTTGCTCGATAAAATAATTTGTAATCAGCACGGTCCTCACTTGTCCAATCCTTCTGCGACCAGTGATACTTGATTGTGTACTGTTTATTATTTCGTTTTAAATTGATGGAAGCATCCCCCTCTTTTTTATAGATCACTCCTGGATCGAGAATAAGGGTTGCACATCCTGTTTTATCAGTTGGAATTCTAGGCCGTACGATTTCTTTATCTGATAGAGAGGTGAAAGTGACCAATTCCTCTGGTTTAAAACCTTTTAGTTCAATAAAAACGAGATTTGCTGCCTTTTCGATTCTTGAAAGCTCAATTTGAGCTCCATCATCTGTCGTAATTAAACATGGGTGAGGGGTGATGTTTTTGGTGAGAACGAACAGATCTTCAGGATCATAGGACATAAGAAAAAGATGCGTTCTGGAGGCGGGAAGAGCGTCTACAGTAATAAGAACTGGGGTTGAAGAAATGGTCCCATCGGGAAGGATTTCTCGGAGATGTCCATTTTCATCAGTTGTAAGACGTATATTTATCGGTTCAGAATATCCACTGTAGTAGCTGATGAGATGTGTCCCATAGCTAGGCTCGAGACCTATTGCATCGATTTTGAACTGAGCAAAAGCATGACCGTCCTTATCTTTGAACTCTTCTACTAATTCAGTAGAGATTGCTTTGTCTGAAGGTTGACTTTCTTGTACTTGTATAGCCTGATTCAAGGCGGTCATATATTCAGGCTGCGTTTTAATTTGCATCATCTTTGATCCACAGCTCGATAAAGAAATGCCGAGGATCAGTGCTATTACGATAGATTTCATAATGTTCGATTACTTTGGTTCTGTTTTTTGGCCATGTTGTGCTTCATCTACTTTTAAATTTTGCACACTATTGTCTGTGGAAGTTTCTTCTTGATATGGCTCGTCATAGCAATTCTTAAAGCTCAATCTGCCTTTTTCATTTGTTCGAAACGAAAAGATGCTATCTGAAATTTGTGCAGTTGTTATGAGTGGATCGTACAAGTCTCTGCGATCTTTATCATAAACATAAAGAATGATTTGTATATCTTTGATGGTAAAAGGAGCGTGTTCTAGAAAGGGTTGAATATCTTTATTTTCATTAACCTGCTGCATCAAATGCTGTGCACAATCAATAAGAATTTTCTTTAGTTGCTCTTTGGGTAATGGTCCAGTAACGGTAAAGCATAAAGAGAGATTTCTGATGGGACCTCCCGGCATTGAGGCGCCTTCTCCGCAAGGACGAATGTTAAATTTATTTTTTAAAAAAATTGCAGAATCATTGAGGGTTTTGTTAACTAATTTCTCTCCTTTAGAAAGAGGTTGGTAAAACAAAAAACCATTTGAATTTCCCATAGCACATCCCTGAAACAGCATCAGGAAAAACAAAAACATACTCCAAACCAATTTCATATTTCAGACTCTCTCACTTTGGTTCTGTCTTCTGAATCTGTTCATCATAGGGTTCTTCATTTACCAAAATAAGCTTCTGAGTTTCTGGATCGGCTTGGTAGTAGTGGTAAGTCTTATTGAAGAATCTCATTTCAGCAATGTAGGGAGGCATTTGACGATTCATGTCTTTAGTCCAAAATCCAATTCGGATTCCGACGTAGTCTGGTTGGAAACCCAAAGGAAGAGATTTTTGCCATTCTTTTTTTTGGAAATAAAACTGGTTAGTTGCAGGTTGAGCTGAAATAAATGCAATATATGTTTTGACGCATTCATGGGTAAGTATTTTTAGTTCAGATAAATTCATTTGTTGATTGCCCATCAAGCCAAAGGAGCAGCATGAATGCGCCATTCCTGGTGTGCAACTCCCTGTATGGTAGTGATTCAACTGATGTGATTTTGCGAAATTATTTGCAAATGTAGCTGTTAGCTGGAGTGTTTGATCTTTATATGTCAAAATATTATCTGCGGCTTTGAGGAAAGTAACTTGGATTAGCAAGGTACAACTAACCGTTAATGCGATGAAGGCTTTGAGTAGGTTCATTGTTATTCCTCTTAAGGTTCCTGTCTATATGAAGCATCAAATTTACCATTTGTCCACCTAACTCTCGAATAATAAGGAGGATAAGGAGATTGTCTTGTGCGTGGATCTATGAAATTAATAACCAAAATAATTTCATCACGATTAAATGGAAATTCTTCAAGATACAAACGGCTGCTAGGGGCTTCTATATCCTTCACTATTTTATCTAAAACTTCGTTCATAAATTTTTCTGCTTTTTGAAGATCAGAAAATGGTTTTCGTTGTGTAATGCACATGTACATAAAATGGCTTACCAAACTTTCTCCATAAACCTTGCTTTGGAAAGCATCCAATTCTAACTGATAAGACGTCAGGGTTTTTTCGATTCGTTTACGGATGGGATTATAAGCAGTCACTTCGTTCATACCGAAATTGGGATACCTAGGCCCACATGAGGTTAAAAAAAGAGTAAGTATTGTTACTTCTAATATTGCGAATATCATTTTCATGGTTCACCTAGTTGGGTTTCTTTGGACTGAACAGGCGATTGCTAATCTTAGAAGCAAGATATAGTGTTCATGATCATTTGGGTTCTCTGACGGATATTTGATTGTTTGGGATATAAGGTTCTTCATAAACCAATTCGATTTCATTTGTATCCGAAGACTTGGTTGCAAAGAATCGTAGCACTCCATCATCCAGCCGAATTTCAGCAATATTAGGTGTGCGCTGGCGATTATCATGCTCGTCCCAAAATGAAATTCTAAAAGAGCTATTTTTTGCACCAAAAGTATTGTGAATTAAATCCATTACTTGACTTGATTGGGAAGCCAAAATTTGGTGAAGTTCAGGAGACTTTTCAAGAAAGTCAAAGAATTCTTGTGAGATAGTATGAGCCAATATTTTTGCTTCATCTAGAGAAAGTGGTTGGCGTGCATAGAGTGCAAAAGAAACGGTTGTAGAGCAGTTTTTGGATGTACCAACTCTTCCATAAAGAAGAAATTGCAAATGATGTTTATCTGCAATGGTACGAATGCCGTTTTCTATAAGTGGTTGAGCTCGGGGGACAAGTTGATTAAATTCTTTATTAATGCGCATTTGTTTATACACAGGATCATCTTGGCTTTGGAAAATACCGGCTTCATTAATCACAGCTATAACGGACATCAGTATAAATCCAATTGTAAGAACAAGAAAAAATGTTTTCATTCGTTTATTCCACTTCAAAGAATCGAACTTTTTTAAATTGGCCATTTTCGTAAACCTTCATAGATACCTTACCATAACAACATCCTACAAGAGCATAAGCTGGGGGAGGGTAGTGATCTCCAATTGTACCAGTATTAAAGGCCACACTTACAAAAATATCATTCCTTTTTAGCGGATAGTTCCGGAGATATTTCCTGAGAATTTTATTGGAATTTAATTCATTCAGAACATCGTTAGCGAGTGTATAGATGTAATTTAAAGCTATCTCTTCATCATCAAATCGCTTAGTTGAGATGCCCCACATTTCAATTGTCGAGAGTAAGTCGTTGTCAGGAATATACATGCTTCCTCGCATTTCAACTCCGCGACTTTCCCAAGTTTTGGAAATTTTTTTTACTGAAGAATCGTAAATTTCTTGAAGATTATCGCTGACCACTTCTTGCGATTGCATATTACTTATTCCAAAAATTAATAAGAGGGTTGCTAATTTTCTCATGGGTTTTTCTTGTTTAAGGTTCTTGAGTAAAAATCGAGTAATGCTTCTCTATATGTCTCGCTTGTAAATGAATGAATTTGAAGAAATGGCTTATTTCCAGATCCCACCACTTTTACACAGCTAGGATTATCGCGTAAAAATCTCTGATTTGAAAGCTTTAAAGTTGTTACCCGATCACCCTTGCCTGCATAATTAAAGGGTCCATCTTTGTTAAATTTAGGAGAACCAATTGTCCATGTAACCAATTTAATATTACTTGGGCACGTAACTCTTTCCGCAAGTAAAAGTGCGGCAGGGCCTCCCTTACTCCACCCCATTAGATGAACAGTGGCTCCTGGGTTAGATTGAGAAGCTGTGTTAAGGAAGTTTTGAAGAACCGGAGTCGCATTTTTTACATCACTTGTAGGAAATCCCTCACACATCATATTAGCCCTAAATAAATCCATGGAGAAACCATCTGATCCTAACGGCAATGCAAACCAATCTTCAACGTTATAACCTTCTTCCTCAGCAAGAAAAAAGCAATGCTGAGTTTCATGTATAGTATCTGTAGTATTATTTAACATGCCTCCAAATACAACAGGTAAGGAAGTTTGCCCTGCTTTATTGCAAGCAGATAGCGATTCATCAACCGATCTTCGGGTTGCAGTAGCCATGTGAGGGTCTCTGGGCTCTCTTTTAGGTTCACCAAGATATCCATTAATGAAATCAGAAGTGTCTCTATTACAATCACCCACATGAGGGAGGTTGAACACTACATTTTCTATTCCACTCAATACGCTTCTACCTAGATCGCATATCCAATCTACACATCTTCCGAAGAAACCTCTCTCACTCTGCTCTGCCAGCCCATACAGATCAAACAACGTCAGAGGGTTATTCTTGACATAGGCATAAAGATTTGGTCCGGCTTGGATGCCTAGAGGGTCTTGAGTGAGCCAGACACCATTAGTGGCATCGTAGTATCGTCGACCGAAGAACTGCATGTTCGTTTCGGAATCAACTCTTTTGGAAGCGAACCTCCACGGGGAAAGAGGTGATGCAGAAGTAGGTGTGCACTCGCCGAAGGCGTTGTAGCTATAGCGTTCGAGAATATTTCCTGCAGTGTCAAGTAATGTTGTGACAGACCCTGAAAGGTCGTGAAGGGGAATGACTACTTGGTTGTTGAGCTCAAATGCAACGGAGGCACCAAGCTCGGCACCAAGACCCTCGCCAAGGATGCGAAGCTCTTTGATTCCATTCTGGTAGGAGCCGATCTCATTCTCGCCAACAAAGAGGAACTGTTCGAAGGAGAGCTCGGTTCCAGCTAGATCAGACACTTTTTTCCAAAGGCGTCTATGGAAGGCATCATATCCGAACGTGCAGCGAGTAGTGTCCGTTTCAACAGCTGTCAAGCGATCAAGCGCATCGTAGCTATAGTTGGTAGAGCCTTGGCTTAAACGACGGCCATCAATATCATAGCTAAATGTTTCAGAGCCGTTGTTGAGGAGTTGATATCGGGCATTGTTTTGGCACACTTGACCTGATTTTTCAAGCCTTCGGTTGAGGGAGTCGTAGCGATAGTTAGCGTTGGGTTCAGAAAGAAGCTGGTTTAAGTCGTCATAGGTGAAGAGCTCTGGGGTACCATTGAGATTTCGCTCGAGAAGGTTTCCAACAGGATCAAAGCTTGTTCGATTCTCATAAAAGGCAGGATGGGAGATTGCTGTTCCACGACCGAGCACATCGTAGCTATAGTTGACTATGCCTGCGCTATAGGGAAGGGCTAGGGAAGTGATGCGTCCATTCAAGCTTCGTGAAAGCACCGTTGCTTGATAGTCGTTTCTTTGGATTGAGGATAGTCTACCGTCGAGGTAGTTATAGTTGATGGTAGAGTTGTCAGGGAGGGTTTGAGTTGCGAGGGCTCCGAATGAGTTATAGGTAGATGAAAGCGTTAGTCCTTCCAGGTTCTCCGATGTTTGCTCGCTAAAAGCGTTATAGGTTTTAGTGACGCTTTTACCGGTCAGCAGGTCTTGTGCCTCTACACAGCGATCAGAGGTATCATAGGAGAAGCGATAAGCGATTGAGCGATCAGAGCTCGTCTGTTCAAGCAACCGTCCTTTAGCATCATAGGAAAAGAGAAGTTTTATTCCCGAAGGCTTGGACTCAGAGCTTTTTTGGCCAAGGTGGTTATACTCGTAGATGGATGTAGCTTCATCAGGAGTTCCTTTGGCAAGGATGAGTTTGACAAGGTTTCCTTCATAGTAGGATTGCTCTGTAAAAATTGTTTCATTGCTGCCGCCTACAGCAATCTCTTCAAACCGAACGGGGCGATGAGATAAATCATACCGTACCGACTTATCGGCGATCAGGCTGCCCATCCGGTCAAAAACCTTTACTTGAATAAGCTTGTCGGCAGAGTCTAAAAGCTCCCGGACAACCACTCCTCGAGGATCACGCGTTTTCTTAACTAAGAATTTATCAAACTTATACTCAAAGGTGGTTGTATCGCCAAGAGGGTTGGTAATAGAAGTAGGAAGGCCATTGGGTAAGTATTTTGTAGAGGTTGTGGCCATGCCCTGATCCGTGAGTACCGATTGCTGGGTGACTCGGTCAAGCACGTCATAAAAGTTCTGTGTATGGGACAAAAGGGTTGAGCCTACACGCTTGGTGTCGACAACGCGATTTAGGGTATCATATTGGTAGAGGGTTTGAGTAAGGTCCGGATGAAGTTCAGAAGAGACTCTATTTGCATTGTCATAAGTAAAGCGAGTTTCTCGAGTGGAGTCCGGAGATATGAGCTTGAGTGCACTTTTTCTTCCTAAGTTGTCATAGGTAAGTTTGGTGATCAGGCCTGAAGGTGCTTTTTCTTCGAGGAGGAAGAAGGCCGAGTACCGTTTGGTGGTTTCAGAAAGGAGTTGTGTTCCAGAAAACTGTTGAATGGTTGTGGGACGACTAAACGCATCGTAGTACGTTTTTGTAACGAGTTTTGAAGGCAAGATCTCTTCAATGACCTTTCCTTGTGAATTATAACGGTAGTAGGTGGTGCTTTTGTCTGGCTTTCGAACCCATACAGGTGAACCAAAGATGTTTCTTGAGATTGTTGTTATTTCACCTACGGCATTGGTCGCCGTTTGGTTCAAGCAGGTGTATTTATAGGTTGTAACAGGAGTTCCTGCTTGAGTTTCTGGTTCAGTTACCTTTACAGGACGACCTAATGCATCATATTCGGTGCGAGCCGTTCGTCCTCGAAAGTCAGTAACTTTTGTAACTCGTCCATAGATATCATATTCTTTAGAGGTTCGAAACTTCTTGTGTTCAGGCCAGGTCTCAGTTTCTTCAATAACGCGGTTGAGTAAGTCATATCTGTAGTTGATCGAATGGTTTGGAAGTGGTCCACGCTTTTCAACCACACGTCCGAGTGAGTCGTAATCAAGAGAAGTTCTAGTGCCAAGTGCGTCAATTGAGTAGATGATGCGGTCGAAGTTGTCATATCCAAACTGCTTTGTCGCAAGTACAGATCCATCTGATCCGATATCTTTTTGGAGGACGATTAGTCCTCGGCTATTTCTTTTATATCGAGCGCCTTTTATTAAGAGCTCTTTGCCATTGACGAGGCTATATTCCATTTCTGCTTCGGGCTCACCAAAGTGGGGAAGGACCATTCGGGGAGTGATGCGTTTAATTGTGCAGAAGGTGACACCAGTTGTTTTTTCTCGGTCTCGCGCTGAGCCATCATCGGTTTGGATGCAGGTAGCAACGACATCAGTATATTCTAAGAAGGTGCGTTTGAGGATCTTGTTATCTTTGCCTTCATATTTGGCTTTAAGAAGGTTAGAGTTCTTTTTGTAGACGTATTCGGTGAAGAGTCCGTCGCTATCTATTTCTTTTGTAAGTAGGTTTAAACCATCTTTACTGTATGTTCTTGAGATAGTATAGGTATCGTGAAAGGAATTTTTATCTTTAATTTTAATAGGAGCTTCACGTCCGGTCCAGTTGCCATGAAGTTTCTCGGTAATAAGGTTGTTATTATCATCATATTTGTAGGTTCGCTTGAGAATTACCCTCGTAGCTTCATCAAGTAGGCATCGTGTTGTTAAAAGACCCTTATCAGACCACTCAAATTCTTCTCTCTGCAAAAGGTCATTATTTAATTGCGTAGTTTCTATAACAACGATTCTGTCCTCTTTGTCCCAGTAATATTTGTGAAGAGCTAAGGGAGTGATGATCGTAGTTTTTCGTTCTTTAAGGGAGTATGAGAACTCGATCTTCTCTTCAACACCATTTTGCACTTTGGTCGTTAACGATTTGACGCGTCCTTTGAGGTCTCGTCCATAGTAGCTTAATGTTTGTTCAGCACCACTTGGTCGTGATTTTTTTTCAACTCTTCGAATGTGCTTTGAGGTTCCACTGCCATAGTTAAAGTAGACAGGCTCTGTCCCATAAGGCCGAATGCTTCTAACTACTCGCTTCCAATCCTTTTCTTCGCTTTTGACTTTTGTTTTCGGGATTATGATCTTGTGTTTATCGGAAGTGGTTACCACCATCTTCTTTTGATCATCCTCGTCGATCTCCTCAAACTCTACGTAGTTCAGGACATGCTTTGGATCTTTGCCAACGGTCTTTACCTTTTTCAGTTCATCATCACTATCGTAAGAGTAGATACGACTTGCTCCTGAGGGAAGCTCTTCTTTTACAATATGGAACTCACGAAAGTAGAATTCCTCGTCTTCGGGCTTAGGTTCATGCTTCGGTTTATCGACAACTTGGTAAAAGCGCTTTGTTCCATCGCCTAAAGTGACAGTGAAATTGTCAGCATTTGAGTGATGTTCAATGTCGACATTGTATAAAGAGGCTTTTCCTGCTCCTTCACCACCGATTGAGTAACCAACGCCCTTGAGCTTGGCTTTGAATTTATGTCCATCTTTGGTTCCTGTGAAATGAACTAAGCCACCACCTGATTCTCGGTAATATAGCTTTGTCCGCATATCAGGATCTTTCTTCAGAAGGTCTTTAGGCTTGCCTGGTTTAAAGGGAAGTCCTTTAGGCATGTAGCATTCTAGGCTGGAGGGGTGGTAGAAATCCCAGCCATTACTTAATGAGCCCATCTCAAGGTTGGAGCTGCAGTAGGAGGTTGCAACGACATAAGGGTCGGGCCCAGAGGTCTTTTCGACATATTCGTTATCGACAAAATCGCCAGTGATGACATTAACACCCTGAAAGACTTTGGAGATGGGGCTTGCAGTTGCATTAAGGAGCGAAAAGCGGTCAATATCTTCGTCGGCAAATAGCTGAGAAAAAAAGAAGAAAACTACAGTCAAGAATTTTGAGAAAGCGTGTTGCATTTGGCCAGAACCTGGTTAAGAGGCAGGTTCTAGTACTTTTCAAAACTCATGTCAAGAGAAATTATTTTTGAAATACATAAGTCTTTGGAAATCAAAGACTTACGATCGAAAATAATTTAAAAATGAGGTGTGAAAAAAATCGAGAAGGATACGTTATTTGTTCGTTTGTTGGCTCATATACATTTTCAGAGCCTCTTGTTTCATTCGGAGGTAGAGGCTGGCGAGGCCGTTGGCGCGGCCAGGAGTTAAGGAGGCGCGGATGTTGAGCTCGTCTAAGTAGGAGGGAGGGCATTTGAGGACGGTTTCAGCTGGTTCGTCGCTGTAAACGAGAGTGAGGAGGACGCCGAGTCCTGCGGAAATGAGGGCGTCGGATTCTGTAAGAAACTGGCAGCGGTTATTTTGAAGATAGGCCTTTAAAAACATATTGCTTTGACAGCCGATAACACGGGTCTGGTCAATTTTATCTTCAGGTGGAAGCGGAGTTTGTTTACGGCCAAGGTCAATGATAAGCTGGTAGCGGTCTTCAAGGTTTGTGCAGGGGGCAAAGAGCTTTTTTACCTCTTCTTGTTTCTTCAGACACGATTCAAACATGAGCCCTCTTAATACGGCATATTTAAATAGCGAGATATACACATGAGTGTAGGCGAGGAGAGAGATATTGAAAATAGAGGAATAGAAGGATTGCCAAATGTAGATTTTGAGAAATTCGCTTTGGAAGTTTCTTGTTGTCGTAATTGAGCAGAATTACGACACATCGCGCCAGCTTAAGTGTCGTAATAGCTGCATTTTTCAAGTTTATGTGTCGTAATCGGGAAGAATTACGACACTTTAGAATGTACCATTCTGTTGAGTCGCAATTACCAATTTCCTACCAAAATCTACCAAATTGGTAATTGACAGAGAGAAAATAATTTGCTACCATTAAGTTAGAAATTGGTAGAAGTCTATGAAAATACCACGTAAACCGCCAGATATCAAAGATAAGCAGCTCATAATTTTCTCTTCGCCTGAGAAGTTTGATCTAATTCGTAAGGAAGGATCTAAAACGGAAGGTGAAGGAAAGTACCGGCATTGGGATGTAATACGTCATTTACATCCTCCAAACGGGCTGACAACGGAAGAGTGGTGGGCGGGGATCAAAATGCACCGCCTGCTTGGATTTAAATCGGTTCCCTTGTGGGATAGAGATAGAAAAGATCTCTTTTTCTATAACATTATAGATACTGTTTTAGAACAACTACATCTTATTGATTTAGGTGCTGGTGGGTCTATAGAACTACCTAATGCTATTGTCAATCCGCATTCAAGAGATCAGTATATAGTTCACTCTCTTATCGAAGAGGCTATAACTTCAAGTCAAATTGAAGGAGCTGCAACCACTCGTCGAGTGGCAAAAGAAATGTTGAGGTCTGGTCGAGCTGCAAGAGACAAAAGTGAACAGATGATTCTAAATAATTTTCATACCATGCAACAGATACGAACATGGAAGGACCAGCCGCTTTCTAAAGAGTTAATATTTGAAATTCAAAGAATGATTACCGATCAGACTTTGGATAAACCTGATTCTGCCGGACGAATGCGAAGAGAAGAGGAAACGATTGACGTTGTCGATGTTGCAACAGGTGAGACCCTTTATGACCCTCCGCATGCAAGAGAATTAGATCAGCGGATAGCTGCTATGTGCGATTTTGCAAACGGAAAGACCCCAGTTCAGTTTATTCATCCAGTAATTCGAGCCATTATTCTTCATTTTTGGTTGGCATATGACCATCCATTTGTTGATGGGAACGGAAGAACAGCAAGGGCGCTATTTTATTGGTGTATGCTACGTCATGGATATTGGCTTTTTGAGTTTATTTCTATCTCTGAGATAATTCTCAAAGCGCCTGCAAAATATGGAGAGGCTTTTCTTTATACTGAAACAGATCAAAATGATCTTACCTATTTTATTATTCATCAAGTTGAAGTGATCCGTAGAGCAATCGAGTCACTTCATAGCTATGTAAATCGTAAGCTAGATGAGTTAAGCCAAGTGGAGTCTTTAGTAAAGAAGAATGGCAACTTTAATTATCGACAAGAAGCTTTATTAGCTCATGCTTTACGTCATCCAAACGCAAACTACACTATAGAAGCTCACAGGAAAAGTCATCGTATTGCCTATGATACTGCAAGGCATGATCTGCAAGAGTTACATGAGAAAGGCTTGTTAGAGATGAAAAAGAAGGGAAAAGCTTATGTTTTTACAGCTCCTGCAGATTTATCTCGATTGATTCAGCAGGTGACACCTGATTGAACCTTAACCCATCACCTGCAGCTGCAAATCGAGAAGAGATCCAGACTCAATAACTTTGGCTCCGCGGTCGATCATTTCGCGGATGCGATCTTTGGTAAGCTTTGAGAGCTCATCGATGGCTTGGATCCCGTCGTGGGCCAAGTAGACTGTATGGCCAAGCTCAAGGGCGTGAAGGGCGGAGGTGTAGACGCAGTACTCGAAGGTAAGTCCTGCAAGGACTACTGTGGAGATTTCTCGTTCTACGAGGAACGCTTCGACGCCTGTAGAGGTTGCCTTTTGGGCGTTGAAAAAGGCGCTGTAGCTGTCGATATCGTGGTCGTTGCCCTTCTCGAAACGGCGGTCGAAGGGTAGCTCTTGAATGCCAGGGGCAAAATCAGCGCCCCAGCTGCCTTGTACGCAGTGGTCAGGCCAGAGCTTCTGGGTAACCCCGTTTAACTTAATGGACTCGCCAACGGCTTTGTTCCAGCGCGATGCAAAACTGCAATGTTCCCTCGGATGCCAGTCGCGGACGGCGATTTTTGCTTTAAAGGGAAGCTGAAAGAGACGCTGGATGACTGGGACAATTGTGTCGCCATGCGGGACGGGAAGGGAGCCCCAAGGCATAAAGTCATTTTGCACATCGACGATGAGAAGCGCAGCTTTTGTAAAGTCGAGTTTAAAGGGCTTCGCCATTGTTTTAAGCTCCTCGTCGCGTACGAATCGATCTCATCAGATCGACCTTAATATTATAGAGTTCTTTTTCCATCGATACAGGGTAGATGTGCGGGTTTAAAAACCTAGTCACACCTTTGGGCAATTCCTGTAAAGTTTGCAGCGTCCGCTGTCGAATCGCTGGCAAAACGGGAGAAGTATAAACACTTTTGCCTGATCGGACAACTGGTTTTAACAAAGTCTCAAAAGTTGCACCCTCGGGTATCGTAAGCTGCTTAGTAGCATCAAAGGGATCTACATTATGATTTGGGTTGGCTATTTTAAGCTTTGTGTCAAAGATAATGTCGCCCGCCATTCTCCCATCAATAGTGAACCGCATGACATCTAAAATTCCAGGAGTTGATACTTTTGCCAGCTGTTCAGAGAGTTTTAAAATATACCTCATCGAGCCATCCTCTTTTTCAATGGCTGAGATCTTATAGACTCCATCAAGCGCCGGCTGGTCTTTAGATGTGACAAGGTTTGTGCCAACGCCCCAAATATCAACTTTTGCACCTTGATGCTTTAACTCGGAGATGATCACTTCATCAAGTTCGTTGCTCGCAACAATAACAGCTTTTGGAAAGCCTGCAGCATCCAAAAGCTTTCGCGCTTCAATGCTCAAAGCTGCAAGGTCTCCCGAATCAAGACGAATGCCGCCTAAATCAAACCCCTTACTTCTCAGCCTATGGCCAACTCGAATGGCCGCTTTTACCCCATCGATCGTATTATAGGTATCGACCAAAAAGACGGGCAGTTCGGGAAAAATTTTTCCATACTGCTCAAAAGCATCTTCTTCTTTTTCAAAAGCCATAATCCAGCTATGCGCATGGGTTCCTTGAATAGGAATGCCATATACCTTGCCTGCAAGTACATGAGAGGTGGAATCACAGCCGCCAATATAGGCCGATCGGCTTGCTGTGAGCGCTCCATCTGCTCCTTGAGCACGACGCAGCCCAAATTCCATGATGCGGTCTTGGCCGGCAGCGAGCCGAACACGGGCAGCTTTTGTAGCAATAAGCGTTGGGAAGTTAATGTAGTTCAACAGGGGAGATTCTAAAAGCTGGCACTGTAAAAGAGGTCCCGATACTCGAACGATCGGTTCATAGGGAAAGAGAGAGACTCCCTCTTCAACAGCATCAACATCGACACTCAAGCGGAGAGTTTCCAGCATCTTCAAAAAGGCGTCATCAAAGAGGGGATGTCCAGAGGCGTTGTTTTGATTTGCTAAATAGTCGAGGTCTGATTTGGAGAAGTGAAACTGATCTAAATACTCAATTAAAGATTGGAGTCCACAGGCGATAGTAAAGCCTCCTCGAAAAGGAGGACGTCGAAAAAAGGCGTGAAAGACAGCCTTACGGTCAGCAAGCCCCGATTTCCAATAAGCATAAGCCATGGTAATCTGGTAAAAATCGGTAAGAAGCGCCGAGTTTTTTGGATCTGTCATGATATAGGTTGTTTTTGCATCAGTTCAATCTTCTTTCGCTGAAGGACTGCAATTTCTTGATCAATATCTTTGACCATTGCTCCATATCGTTCAGCTTGTGCGCTACAACGACGATACATCAGCCAATCAAGTGTAAGCAATCGATCGGCTTCTCGTGAAGCATAAAGTCTTCGCGCTTCGTAGAGCTCTCTTTTTTCCTGTAATTCTTTGATGCAGATATCAATATCTTCAATCGTGTTTGGTTCATGGAACAGTGGTGTAGAGATTTCCATCTCGAAAGAGTCAGCCGGTGTCGTTGAGCAACCCATAGTTACAGCTGTAAGAAGGGTTATGATAAGTACATTGGATGATCGCATAGAGTCTCCCCTAGTTTTTTCTATACCTTATCAAATTTACCAGATCTTTACAGTTCATTAATAAAAAATGTGGATAGCATTTTCCATACTGCGGCCAACAAAGATTAAAGGAGAAAAAAATGGTTCTCACAAAGGTGGTCAAAGAAAGTAGTGGGGGCAACTCGAACATTGGTAACGGTAATCATGATACACGACCTAAAAAAGTGTCAACACCCAAGACCCAAGAGACAACTGTACATGAGAAAACACACAATGTTTCAAGTTCCAAGGTTTTAGAAATCAGCCAGAGTGTTGAACAGATTATTCAAAATGGAGTTAAAACAACTCTAGTAGAGAAATCGATATCCGTAGATACCCATAAGCGCAAATTGAATGGTGAAGATGAAGAAAGCATGCTAAAGGTCCAAAAAATTGAGTTAAAAACCACTCAGGTATCCAACAATACGATCCCGCTTCAGGACAAGAAAGATGTTGTAAAAGTTGTAAAACCAACCACACACCTCGTTCCAAGAGCCTTAGCAGTGAAGGTGGATTTTTACGATCAAAGAGAACACATACTCAAAGAAATCGGAGTATTATCGACCACACTGACTCTTGGATGGAAGCGGCCTTTCTTTGATTATGCTATTGGTATTATCAAATCCAACGTTGAGGAATCAGAGAATTGGGAGCAGTTAAAAAAGGTTTTAATGGAGTGTCAGGATGATCTTCCTGGGTATAGAGAGAGACTCGATAAATCCCAGCACCATATAATTGATAAATATTCTGTAGACCTCGAAACATTCTTAAGGATTCAAGGCGGTAAGTAGCCCTATTTAGAAAGATGAGCTACTTATGCTCTTCGATAAACGTTTTTACAAGAGTGTCAAGCTCCTGGAGAATTTCCAGGGGCTTGTCGCTTAAATACGATGAGTATGTACTTATCGTGGTCTTTTTCGCTGAATCAAAGATAGTAATAAGCCCTTCCCAGTGCTGGGAATTTCCTATTTGGGTTTCGTAATCTAATCGGATATTGTAATGAAAATAGCTGGCGTATCCATAGGGTAAATTTTCATAGAGACGTTGGGCCCAAGCTTTGAATCTCTCTAGGGCGATGTCCCTTTTTTCTTCAAAGGTAAGGATGGTTGTATTTTCCACCTCTTCAACTGTGAACTGCTCAACTGTGAACTCTTCAATTGTAAAATCATCAGAATGTATGAAGGAAATTTTACTGGTTTGCTGAAGAGAAGACATAAGCGTCCTCGTTTTTCTTACAATGTAGCAAAATTGGAATTTTCGGAAGTTGCCAAGTTTTAAGTAACGAGGGTACAGTTTTAACACAGGGATATTTTTTATCATGCAAGGACAAGAAGTGACTATGGACGAGGAAGAGTTGAATGGTTCAAATATGCTGACTCCACAAGTGAAGGAGCAGCTGCAAAAAATAGCTCTCACCATCCGAGGGCTTTCAATGGATGCCGTTCAGAAGGCAGACTCCGGCCATCCCGGACTTCCTCTTGGCTGTGCAGAGTTTGGCGCCTATCTATATGGATTGGCGTTAAAGCATAATCCTAAAAATCCTAAATGGCTTAACCGAGATCGATTTATCCTCTCAGCTGGACATGGCTCCATGCTGCTCTACTCCTGCCTTCATCTTTCTGGTTATGATTTAAGTTTAGATGAGATCAAACGGTTTCGACAGCTTCACTCCCTAACTCCAGGCCATCCTGAATCACACATCACACCAGGCGTTGAAACCACCACAGGGCCGCTCGGACAAGGTTTTGCCAATGCCGTTGGAACAGCACTTGGTTTAAAGATGCTGCAGCAGCGGTTCAATACCCCTGATTGTAAAATCTTCGATAACAAAGTATATACTCTGGCAGGCGATGGCTGCATAATGGAAGGCGTTACAAGTGAAGCCTCTTCCCTTGCAGGACATTTGCAGCTTGATAACCTCGTCGCTATCTATGACTCAAATAAAGTATCTTTGGATGGGCCGCTTCCCGATTGCTGTTCAGAAGATACGAAAATGCGCTACCAGGCCTACAACTGGGATGTGCTTGAAATTGATGGACAGAACCTCGAAGAGATCAACGAAGCCTTCACCTATATTCGTGAAAAGCAGACGCGCCCCATCATGGTCATCATGCACACAATCATTGGTAAGGGTTCTCCAAACAAGGCTGGAACCTCAAAAGTTCATGGATCACCCCTTGGCGCAGATGAAGTCAAGCTGACAAAGCAGGCTTTAGGGCTGCCTCTAGAAGATTTTTACATATTCCAGAGTGTAAAAGATTATTTTGCAAACCATTTAAAAGTGTGCATGCAGGAAGAGGCGGACTGGAATACGAAGTTTGCTCGTTGGGCACAGGCAAATCCAGAGAAAAAAGCGCTCTTCGATCAGATGGTCTCAGACACGCTTCCAGAAGGTTTAGAGCAAAAACTCGAATCGCTCGAGATAAAAACTCCTACTGCTGGCAGAAAAGCGTCTCAAGATGTCTTGAACTTCATTGCAGATTCCATGCCTAAATTAATAGGAGGGTCGGCAGATCTCTCCTGCTCTGACTTTACCATGATTAAGAAGTTTCCCCTCATCAAGCCAGGCGATTTTGCAGGACGCAACATTAAGTTCGGCGTTCGCGAATTTGCTATGGGCTGTATGGCTACAGGGCTTCGACAAACAGGCATGCTCACACCCTTCGTTGGAACTTTTTTAACCTTCTCCGACTACATGCGAAATGCGATCAGGCTAGCCTCGCTCATGCGCGAAAAGGTTATCTATCAGTTCACGCACGACTCTATCTTTTTAGGTGAAGATGGGCCGACGCACCAGCCTATTGAACAGCTTTCAACTTTGCGCGCTATCCCGCACCTGCATGTGATTCGTCCGTCGGGTATTACGGAAGTCAAGCATTCATGGCTTGCAGCCTTGAATTACCAAGGACCAACGGCTCTTGTCTTTTCAAGACAAAATGTGGCTGAAGTGGAAGGAACAAAGGTTTCTTATCAAGACGGGGTTGGAAGAGGCGGCTATATCGTAAAGAACGAGACGGCTTCTTTAAACTATGTGCTCATGGCAACCGGTTCTGAATTACCCCTTGCATGCGATGTCGCCCATGAACTGGAAAAGAGAGGCAAGGGAGCGCGAGTTGTCTCTATGCCCTGCACAGAGCTTTTTGATGCGCAGCCCAAAGAGTATCGGGATAAAGTTTTAGGTTCTGCAGGCCAGCGTGTAAGCATTGAAGCTGCAACCGACATGTGCTGGTATAAGTATATCGGTCTCGATGGAATCGCTATAGCTATGGAAGATTTTGGGGCATCTGCGCCCTATAGTGATCTTGCCAAAGAGTTTGGCTTCACAGTAGAGGCGATTCTCGACCGCATTTTATAGGGAATATAGTAATGAGTCGTTTTCTAAAGGCACTGCAGGGCAAGAATCAAGATGGGATTCCTCCCATCTGGTTTATGCGGCAGGCTGGTAGATATATGCATGCCTACCGTGCTTTGAGAGAGCGCCACTCTTTCATGGAGATCTGTAAAACCGCAGAACTTCTCACCGAAGTAACCCTGCAGCCAATCAAACGATTTGGATTTGATGCGGCGATTGTTTTTTCAGATATCCTTCTCCTCCTTGAATCCTTTGGCTGCGGCGTTGCTTTTGAAGATGCAACCGGCCCGATCATTGAATCATCTGAAGATTTTAGAAGAGGCAGTTGGGATAAGAATTTAGAAGAGCTGCAGCCAGTATATGACGGCATTTTATTGGTTAAAGAGCAGCTGCAGATACCGCTGATTGGGTTTGCAGGAGCGCCCTATACGCTCCTTTCGTATGCAGAACCGATATCGTTTATTTATTCTCAACCAGAGCTGGTTGAAAGGATAATTTCATCTCTTGAAGATGCAGTCGTGCAGCACCTCTGTAATCAAATCGCTTCAGGATGTTCTGCTGTACAGATTTTTGACACTGCAGCCGGACTTTTGCCGCCCCTTCCCTTTATCTCCTACTCCATCCAACCGATTCATCGCATTATAAAGCGGTTGAATGAAGCCTATCCCACTATTCCTGTGCTTGTTTTTATTCGAGGAGCCTCTTGGAAGTTTGATCTTCTTCGGGCGACCGGCGCGGACGCTCTATCGCTCGACTGGATGGTTGATATAGGCGATGCTCGACGTGCTTTTGGTACAAGGATAGCGCTTCAAGGAAACCTTGATCCATCACTTCTTTTGGCATCAACTGAGGCTTGTTTGAAGGGTGTGACAGCTATTCTGCAGCAAATGGAATATGATCCTGGCTTTATCTTCAGTTTGGGGCATGGAGTTTTGCCTAAGACCTCTGAAGATCAGGTAGAAAGGGTGGTACACTTTGTCCGAAATAGATGATCTAGTACAAAAGCTCAATGTCAATATTCCCCGCTATACCAGCTATCCAACGGCTCCTCAATGGAATCAGATCGAAAAAAGCCTCTTTCATAAAAAGCTGCAAGATCGAGATGCCGCTCAGCCCATGTCGCTCTATATTCACATCCCCTTTTGCCATTCGATGTGCCTTTATTGCGCCTGCTCGGTGGTGCTCAATAGAGATCCTGAAAAAGAGGAGCGCTATGTTCAGGCGCTTTTGCAAGAAATTGAGCTTGCGGCAGAGCTTGTAAAGCCTGGCACCTTTATTAACCAGATCCATTTTGGCGGCGGAACGCCCACAAAACTCTCTGTAGGACAGCTTAGCCGTATTATTGAGGTACTTTATTACCATTTCAACGTTCTGGGCGATGCAGAAGTCTCAATAGAAATTGATCCGAGGACCGTTGCAGCCGATGAGGGGATTAAGCTGAGAAGCTTGAGGGAGATGGGCTTTAACCGAGTCAGCTTCGGCGTGCAAGATACCAATGAAGAGGTCCAAGAGGCGGTCAAGCGACGTCAAAGCTTTGATATGACGAAGAAAACCTTTCTTAAAGCCAGGTCACTTGGATTTTCTGGTATTAACATCGACTTAATTTATGGCCTTCCCTGCCAGACGGTAGACACATTTACAACAACTGTCGAGCAGATCAATTCTTTAAAGCCCGATCGGATCGCCCTTTTTTCTTATGCAAAGGTTCCCCATATCAAGCCGCATCAAAAGGCGATTCCAGATAGTTTGTTGCCCTCAACTGTTGATAAGTTTGCCATCTACAAGAGAGCTCGAGAGGGTTTTATTCAAGGCGGCTATACAGCCATAGGCATGGACCATTTTGCTGCAGAAAAAGATCCGTTGGCTGAACGCTTTCACTCGAAAACACTTCTACGCAACTTTCAAGGCTATACGCTCTATTCTGGAGAGGATATGCTGGGCTTAGGGCTTACCTCCATCAGCTTTATGACCGACGGCTATTTTCAAAATAGAAAAGAGCTTGATGGCTACTACAGTAGTATTGATTGTCGAGAAGTGCCTCTGGAACGGGGACTTATTTTGACTGATGAGGATCATAAGCGGCGCTATGTGATTAACCGCCTTATGTGTGATTTTTCAGTAAATAAGAGCGATTTCAAAGATAAATTTGATAGAGATTTCGACGACCATTTTGAAGGCTGCCTCAACGCATTGAATGAACATATTGCCGATGGACTGGTAGAAAATAGGGATGAGGCGATTATTGTGACAAAGAAGGGAGAGATGTTTATCAGAAATATCGCCTCCTGCTTTGATGAATATCTTCAAAAAACTGCAAATAGACCCTATTCAAAGGCTATATGATGCTGGATGTGCTTATACTTGGTGCTGGCATTTCTGGGCTCTCAACGGCTTGGAAGCTGAAATTAGAAAACCCTGCTATTAAGTTGAAGGTTCTTGAGCGTACAAATCGTGTCGGTGGATCGATTTATAGCTTGAAGAGCTCTTCAGGACAGCTCTATGAGATGGGGCCGAGAAGTTTTCGCGATGAACCGAAAATGAGAGCGCTTCTTTCATCGCTCTCATTAGATGATCAGATCATTACGGCTTCTAAAGAGACCCATAGGCGCTATCTTCTTCTCAATGATCGCTGTGTTTCTCTCTTTAGTTTGGGCGGCTGGTTCTTTTTTAAGGCGCTCTATAGAGATATTTTCTGTTCTAAGGGAGCAGTTGAAGATGAGTCTGTCTATGAATTCTTTTCAAAACGGTATGGAGAGGAGTTTGCGTCGCTGTTTGCCGATAGTTTGGTGACAGGTGTCTATGCGGCCGATTCAAAAACGCTCTCTATGCAGTGCGCTTTTCCAGCGCTTTGGAAAAGCGGCTCGTTGTTTAAATCCTTCTGGAAAAATCGATTGCAGCTTCTCACCTTGAAGTCGGGCCTATCAACTCTTCCGGAAGCTTTATATGAGCGGCTGAAAAACGAGGTGCAATTAGAAACAGATGTTGGAGAGATAACAGACGTGGGACGCGTTGAAACGAGTAGGGGCCTATTGCAAGCTAGGAAGGTTATTTCGACTCTTCCGAGACCCGATCTTCTTCCCTATACCAACGTAACAATCGTTTCTTGCGGTTTTGACAAACCCAATCTTTTGCCTCAAGGGTTTGGGATGCTGGTGCCAACCGTTTCGCATAAGGAACTTTTAGGGGTTGTCTTTGATTCCTCCGTCTTTCCTCAGCAGACAACTTCTATGCCCAGCCGCTGCACTTTTATGTTTGGAGGGGCACGCTGTCCATCGTTTTCAGCTAATTCTGATGAAGAGATTATGCAAAAGGTAGAGAGCGCTCTTGCTCGCTATTTCAATGTTCAAGAGCCGGTGGCTGAGTTCAATATTTGGCGGGCAGATGGGGCGATTCCCGCTTTTCCGGTTGGGTTTGCTCAAGTTCGCGAGTGGATGCAAAAGGACCAAGTGATTACCCATTCCGGGTCATGGATGTCAGGCGTTGCATTGGCTGATTGTATTTCTATATAATTATATTATTAATATTGTTATAATATTTTTCATTTTAAGTGAAAATTATGAAACTAACTCGAATCTATTGTGGTACTGAACCCACTTATGAACAAATGGCCAGTACCAGCCCTGAAATTATCCTGCAGCAGGCTGCGACAGTCATGGACAATGGGGAATGCAAAAGTAGCGATATCTTTGCACTCTTTGTGAGAGTCTATGTTTGTCCATTTGAGGTCGGGATATTTAAAAATGTAACTGTACAAGAAGTTATTAAGCTTGCTGATGCCACAGTAAAAATTCGAAATTCTAAGACCCTTATTCTTTCGGAAGATGTAACAAAAATCTTCAATACTTGTTTTAGTGAAGATTCCCTCAATAGAAATGTGGATGTTTTAACTCATTATGAATATATCGACTCTGATGAAGAGAAATAAACAACTGTAAGGTTCTTTAAGATCCCCCCTCGTAAAAAAACAGCATTTAAGCCTATCGTAACTACAAGGAATCGGAAGAGCTTGTATGTTTGATAAATTCACCAACCGCGCAAAACAGGTCATTAAGCTGGCGAAGAAAGAAGCTCAGCGAATGAACCATAACTACTTAGGCACCGAGCACATCCTTTTAGGGCTTTTAAAGCTTGGCCAAGGAATAGCCGTCAACGTCCTGCGCGGAATGTCCATCGACTATGAAACAGTGCGTCAAGAAGTTGAGCGTCTCGTTGGCTTCGGACCCGAGCTTCAGCTCTACGGCGATCCTGCACTCACAGGCAAAGTAAAGAAAGTCATCGAGTACGCCAATGAAGAGGCAGCCAATTTAAATCACAACTACGTCGGGACCGAGCATCTTCTCTTAGGATTACTGCGTCAAACAGACGGCGTTGCTGTCCAAGTGCTTGAAAACCTCAACATCAATTTGAAAGAGGTTCGTAAGGAAGTCTTAAAAGAGCTTGAATCCTTCAACCTACAGCTTCCTCCCAGCTCTCCAGCTAGTGGACAGCCTGGCGGAACAGCAGGAGCGGGCGCTGGCAAAGGGCTTGATCGCGGCTTTGCAGCGGCAAATGCTGCTGGAAACGACAAGCTTCCTGCCCTGAAGGCGTATGGCCTTGATTTAACTGAGCTTGCCAAAGAGGGAAAGCTTGATCCCGTTATTGGTAGGAAAGACGAAGTTGAACGATTAATCTTGATCTTATGTCGAAGACGCAAAAACAACCCTGTACTCGTTGGTGAAGCGGGTGTTGGAAAGACGGCTATTGTTGAAGGTCTTGCCCACGCGATTGTCCGAGGAGAAGTTCCCGATATATTGAGGAAAAAGAAGCTGATTGGTCTTGATTTGGCTTTGATGATTGCCGGTACCAAGTACCGAGGACAGTTTGAAGAGCGGATCAAGGCTGCTATGGATGAGATTCGTAAGAACGGCAACGTAATCCTCTTCATCGATGAGCTTCACACTATTGTTGGAGCTGGTGCTGCCGAAGGCGCAATCGACGCCTCCAACATCTTAAAGCCAGCGCTCTCACGCGGCGAAGTGCAGTGCATTGGCGCTACAACAAGCGATGAGTACCGAAAGCATATTGAGAAGGATCCGGCGCTTGAACGCAGGTTCCAAAAAATCTTAGTCCAGCCGCCCACGGTAGATGATACCATAGCCATTTTAGAAGGGCTCAAAGGCAAGTATGAAGAGCATCATAAGTGCCATTACACTAAAGATGCTATTGACTCTGCAGCTATTTTAGCTGATAGATATATCTACGGCCGCTTTTTGCCTGATAAAGCTATTGATTTGCTCGATGAAGCAGGCTCCATGATGCGCATCTCCATGATGCATCAGCCGCTCGACATCAGTAAGTTTGAGCAGGAGATCGAAGAGACTCGCATTGCCAAAGAAGAGTCTATTGCTAAGCAAGAGTATGAGAAGGCTGCAAAGCTTCGCGATAAGGAAAAATCTCTTCGAGAGAAGCTTCAGCAGGTGAGAACCGAATGGGAAGTGAATAAAGAAGAGCATGAAGTCTCCGTCGATGATGAAGATGTTGCCTCCGTCGTAGCAAAGCAGACGGGCATTCCCATCTTCCGGTTGACTGAGGGCGAGACGCAGAAAATTTTAAAGCTCGAAGATCACATCAAGACCAGTATTGTTGGTCAAGATGATGCTGTCGGCATTGTTTCACGAGCTATTCGCCGAAGCCGTGCAGATATTAAAGACCCAAATCGACCCATCGGTGCGTTTTTATTTTTAGGCCCCACAGGAGTTGGAAAAACACTTTTAGCTAAGCTCTTAGCTGTGAACATGTTCGGCGGCGAAGATGCACTCATCCAGATAGACATGTCCGAGTACATGGAGAAGTTTGCAGCTTCGCGCATTACTGGATCTCCTCCAGGCTATGTTGGATACGAAGAGGGCGGACAGCTTACAGAGCGTGTACGGCAGCGGCCTTATTCGGTTGTGCTCTTTGATGAAATTGAAAAGGCTCACCCTGATGTGATGGACCTGCTTCTTCAGATATTGGAAGAGGGCAAGATTACCGATTCGTTTGGCCGAAAAATTGATTTTCGCAACACGATCATCATCATGACATCGAACCTCGGTGCAGACTTAATCAGGAAAAGTACTGAAATTGGCTTTAGTGCCAAAGAGGGTATACCCGATTATGTAACGATTCGGGAGAAGATTGAAGGCGCTATGAAAAAGCACTTCAAGCCTGAGTTTTTAAACCGTCTGACCGATTTCGTTATCTTCCATCCGCTTATTAAAGAGGCTCTCTTTAATATTGTCGACCTTGAGATTAAGAAGCTTTCCTTGCGCCTTCACAAGAAAGATGTCTCTATCACTATTAGTGATGCAGCAAAGACATTCCTTGTAGACAAGAGCTATCAGCCGGAAATGGGAGCAAGACCGCTTCGTCGAACGATTGAGCAGCTAGTTGAAGATCCGCTGTCGGAAATCATACTCAAACGTCCTGATCAAAGCTGGTCATGTGCAATTGATGTTGATGGAGATAAGCTCTCGTTTAATACGAGCGATGCGAAAGCACCGGCACCGGCGCCAACTGTGGCTACTTAATGCAATATTTTTCTGGGCATGTATCCCAGGCGACTTCGAATATGGGGAGATTTTTTACTTTGCAGAGAGAGTAAAACTCCGGGCTGTACCAAAAAATATTGTTGTTGTGGTAATCAAGGAAAGTTCCTTTGATTGTCGTTTTCAAGTGCTTGATAACCGGGTCAAGCTCTGTTTGAGTAAGTAGAGAATTTCCTGTAAATGAGTCTTTAAAATCGAAGCCTATATTTGCCTCTAGGATCAGTTTCTTGAGGTCCTCACTCGATTTCTTTTTGTTTTCTAGAATCTTTTCATCTTCGAGCGGTTGGATCACCTGTATTGATTCAAGGGTTTCTGTTTTTTCATTATATTCGATTGTTTCTACTGTTTCGTCTATATATAAATAGTATGCCTTAAAAACAGAAATATATTCAGAGCAGTGGTTCCGTTCTAAAAATTTAAACAAAGCATTTCTAAATAGCGGTTCATTATAAATAAAGGTGAAATCACCATGGAGAATAGCTGCAGTCCACTTATTTTGTTTGGCACGATTTTGCAGTTCAATAAGAATTTCCCATACGAATCTCTTTTGAATAGTTTCGATATCTTTATCCTGGGTTTCTGAGCTATGGAAAAGTAAAAGAAACTTTAACAAGTTGAGGTGATCAGTGGTAAGTGACGATACTGTGTTCTTAATTGCTTGAGTGCTGTTTGTATCCTTCACCTTATGTAAAAACCAGCTGAAGCATTGGGTGATGAGTTTGGATGGAGGAGTTTCCGATTTGCTATTCTCAACAACCTTGCCGAGCGGTTCTTTAGATTTGGCTATGCCCTTAACAAGCAATGAGTTTGAAAGATAGATGGTTACGGATTTGCAAAAGAGAGGATCTAGAGTTGTATCTTGGCTAATTAAATCGGCAAGGGAGACTAGGCTTTGGATTAAAGTACTATACTCTTTTGGAAGTGGGGGCTTCTTCTCCTGTTCGACTTTGGAGCAGCCTGAAATCTTTAGGTTTTTGAATGCTATAAGGGATTGTTCATTGTGAGTGCCAGTTGTTTCTGAATATTTTCTTGAGGTTAAGAGTGGGTTTTTATAGTCGGGATTACCTGTGTAGGGTGTAAAGTGACCTGAAAGCGGACGCTGTTTTTTGACCTTTTCTTGATTTAAGGGAGGATTTTCTTCAGGTACAATCTGTATTGTTGGATCAGAAAGCAATGCTCGGTAAAGTTTTTTAAAAAACATTAAATTATCGTGGTCACATTAATATACGAATAATACGAATACTATTTTTTGTCATTATATCTCTATAATTATATCTGAAGGGTCCATTTTCTTCTCTCTTTCAGGGTTGATTGTGACTTTTTCTACCGTTATTACTGGTACATCGAGAGTTATTTTAACTTCTTTGATAGGTAAATCGGGAACTGTTTCAAATAGAGGGCATGTTGCTGCTAGGCAATAGTAAAAAAATGAGCGGCTTTTCCAGTAAGGGACTAGAGCGCCTTTTCGGCCAAAGTTATCAAAGTACAATGCAATTTGGTTTTTCTCGAGATCTAAGAAGAGATTTTCTGGATCAGGATGATCTTTCTCAATAAATATCTGTTCGAGCAACTCAATGAAATTTTCGCTTTCTTTGCCTTCAATAAGTACGTTTTCAAGATATTTTTTGACTGTAGCTTGTGCCTCTACTTCTATAGATACCTGTTTGAGTAGAGGATCGATTTTAGTCTTTAATACTTTTTCAAGAGATGATTCAGTAAAAAATTTTTGGATTGTATCTCGTGTACTTGATACTAATTGGAGCCACAGTAGGATTTCAAGGCTTTTGTTCTGTAGGATTGATGACTTTTGCAGTAAATCATTGATCGTACTAGTTTTTTTGACGTGTATAGACGTTTGTTCCAGTAAATCTATGAAATTTGCGCACACTAAAGCTTCAGTTGATAGTTTTTGGACCAAATTTTCTATTGCAGTTCTTTGGTTGCTCTCTATAGATTTCTGTTTGAGTATTTTTGTGATTCGTTCATGTGTTTTCGGTAAAGATTTGAGCAAATCTATGATTGTATCGGCAGTTTCCTTATCGATGGATGCTTGTTTGAGCAACACTTCGATTTGAGCAGGAAGGTTGCCGCCTAAGGCAGATGCTTGTTTAAGCAGCTCAATAAGAATATCTCGTTCCTTTGACACTTGTTTGATCAACTCTCTAATTTTAGTTGCTGTCTCTTCACTAGTAAATGCTTGTTTGATCATATCTTGAATTTTAGCAGGTTTCTCCCCTTTGGTACGTGCCTGTTTGATCAACTCTTTGATTTGAGCAGTAAGGTTCTCATCTAGACAAGATGTCTGCTTAAGCAACTTATTGATTTTATCGCCTACTTCGCCTTCAGTTGAGAATTTTATGATTAATCCTATGCATATATCGTGGGCCTTGCTTTCGATAGAAGCTTGGTTGAGCAATTCTTTGATTTTAGCGCTTACCTTACCATGGCTTTTAGCGCTTGTCACAACTAATTCTTTAAGATCGGGGATCTTTATGAGAACTTCTTGGATCGATTCTATGATCTGAGGGCTTGTGTTGAGCGAGTCGCAGAGTCTATAGATTTGGGTTACAATCCCTAGTTTTTTTTGTTCGATTTCTGGATCTGAGTGAATCTTAATTTGCTCAAAATTGATTTTACTTTCTTCGAGTTTAAGGTTGCTAAGGTCTATGGCCACTAATTGGACTTTATCGTCGCGAAAGAGCGATTTGAAATCGTGCATAAGGGAGAAAAATTCCCCTAAGTCATTTTGGCGCGCCTCGCTTTTTAAAAATCGAATCACGCTTTCTCGAAAGAGTTCGTTTTCAAAGAGCTCTTTTTCAAAGTCTAAGCCCTTAGCAAGAATTTTTTTCACCCAATGGTGGTTTTTAGCTCTCTCGTTCAATTCTGCAGCTATTAGTTGATTAAGTTCGGATCGAAGTGTTCCTTCAGGGTCATTTATTAGATCGAGCGGGTCTTTCGACTCTTCTTTATTTATCGAAAAGACAGTGTTGTTATCTTTGTGTTTGTGGAAGGTAAGCATGAATTTCAATGAATTTAATTCTGTGACAGTAAGGTGTGAGGCGATTTCCTTTACTGTGTCAGCAAATACATTTTTGAATTTGTGATCGCTTTGAATTAACTTGTAATACAGCCACTTAAAACATTGGCGCACGACGATATCTGATCGGGTCGGAATTTCCCCTCTATTTTTCTGTATATTAAGAGGAGTCGAGGCTTTGTGAAGTTTATTATCTGGGAACAGGAGTGACTTTGGCAAAAATCTTGAGCCTGAGTCGATGACATCAGCTAAAGTAGGGTAGAGGTCAGTAAAGATATGTATGAGTGACTTAATAACACTTCTCATCTCTTCTTCTAAGGGAGCAAGTTTCTTGACGGACTTGGGCGGTTGAGTTTGTCGCGTAAATATTTTACTGAAAAAATGACTAATAGATGCAGAGTGAAATGGGCGCAATGTGGGAATAGATTTCTTATTTCCCATCTCTTGAAGCGAAGTGCTTTTAATACTTGTGTCAAAGACATTTGAGACACCAGTATCGAGAGGTTTTAATTCTGGTGTGTGATTGGGGACAGTCTGTATTTCTTCTATCGTGATTCTGGGCAGATTATCTTTTTTTTCTTCAAGGGGCTTTAGGGTGCTGCTCATCGCGCTGCCTCATAAATGTATAGATTAACCCTCTTCGAAAAGCTTGAGTACCTCCTCTGGAGAGGTTGCTGCAAGCAGCTGTTTTCGAAGATCATCATCTCGAATGGCTGTGGTAAGGGAAGAAAGAATGTGGAGGTATTCGGTTTGCTTATCGTCCGGGCCTCCAATTAAGAAGACTATCCGTACAGGGGATGAATCGATTGATTGCCACTCGATTCCCTTTTTGGCTAAGCCTATGCAGATAAAGAAGGATTCAAAGCAGGGAAGTTTTGCGTGCGGGACGGCGACACCTAGTCCAACGCCAGTTGAAACAAGGTTTTCACGATCAATAACTGCTTTGAGAAATTCATCAGGTTTAATTTGAAGGTACGTGCAGGAATAGCCGACAAGATGACGAAGTGCCTCTTCCTTTGTGTCAACATCTAGGAAGCAGACCAGATTTTTATCAAGATACTCATGCACATTCATAGATTGCAACGACGCTTCCCACATCCTGCAACGTTGCCCTATCACGAGTCAAGAGAATTTACTACCAAGAGAATTTACTGCTATCTTAGTTCAAAAATCTCTTAACTTACCGAAATAAAGTTAATTATTTAATTCCAGTATGACCAAATCCGCCAGCTCCTCGTGCAGTCTCTGAAAGATCTTCGACTAAAACGAATTCTGCTTGCAATACAGGCGCTACAATCAGCTGAGCAATGCGCATTCCAGGTTCTACAATAAAGGGGGCATCGGAATGGTTGATGAGGATTACCTGCACCTCGCCTCGAAAATCGCTATCAATCGTTCCAGGGGAGTTGACAATTGAAATTCCAAATTTACTTGCAAGGCCGCTTCTAGGGCGTACTTGTATTTCAAAGCCATGGGGTATTTCAAATTTTAGGCCCGTTGGAATTTTTACAAAAGCATTGGGTTGAAGAATGATCGATGATTCGATGTCAGCTCGAACATCGCATCCTGCGGCCCCATCCGTTGCATAGGTAGGAATGAATTCTTTGTTTTTGGCTTGTACGCGTATCTTCAAAGGTGTTTGTGTTAAAAACATTTATTTTCCTTTCAATCCATAATGAATCATTGCAAGAAGCTGTCCAAGAGTATTTTTAAGTTCATGCCTTTGAACGATTGCATCAATCATGCCATGTTCAAGTAAGAATTCAGACTGCTGCGCGCCTGGAGGAAGTGGTTTTTTTATTATCTGTTCGATGACTCGAGGCCCTGCAAAGCAAATAAGTGCTTTGGGTTCTGCCAAAATAATATCGCCTAAAGAGGCAAATGAGGCAGTAACGCCTCCTGTCGTTGGGTTTGTGAGAATAGAGATAAAGGGAATTTTTGCTAGTTTTAAGCGGGAAAGCGCTCCGGAAGTCTTTGCCATCTGCATGAGCGAAAGAGTCGATTCTTGCATTCGAGCGCCGCCGGAAGTTGATACGACAACGGATGGTATTTTGTGCTCAAGGCTGTATTCAAACAGGCGGGTTAACCGCTCGCCGACAACCGATCCCATAGAGCCGCCCATGAAGTTGAAGTCTAAAACGCCGAGTGCGAAGGGCAGGTTTTGAAGTGTTGCCTTTCCTGTCGCAACCGCTTCATCCCGGCCCGATTTTTCTTGGGCGTTTTTCATTCGCTCGGTATAGGGTTCCGTGTCGACAAAATTGAGGGGATCGACTGATGAACATCCGGAAAAGAGCTCTTCAAAAGAATTTTCATCGGTTAAAAGTTTGATGCGATCTGGAAGGGATAGTCGATAATGATAGTTGCACTTAGGGCAGCAGTTGAGATTGTTTTCAAGTTCGTTAGCGTGGATTAATTCAGAGCAGTTTGTACATTTCAGCCAGCCGGAAAAGCCATCTTTCTTCGTAGCTGAAATTTTTATTTTTGGCTTGCCACGCCTAAATAATCCCATCATATCTTTACAATTCCTAAATCTTTCATGTACATATCATTACATTTTTCACACATTTTTGTTAGGCAGAAAATAGGGTAAAGAGGTAACAATAGAGATAGAGAAGATTTATTAATGGCTGACCGGACTGTAAGGAGGAAGACGCCATGTCACTAGAAAATGCAAAACAAAATTTGAAAGAATTTGGGAAAGAGCTTGGTCTTGAGGGCCTCGAATTTGACGAAAACAATACCTGTATCTTAGGTATTGATGATGAATATTCCCTTCACCTTACCTATGAGCCAAATTCCAAAAAGCTGTACCTCTATTCTCCTTTACTCGATGGACTTCCCAAAGATGATAAACTCCGTTTACGTCTTTATGAGTCCCTGCTTGAAGGTTCCCTTTTGGGCGGCCAGATGGCTGGCGGCGGGGTCGGTGTTGCGGTTAATGAAGAGCTTATCCTTGTGCACTCCACACTCGATATGGAGCATGCAGCAGGCAATGCTTTGAGAAACTATGCACCTGTCTTCGTTGAGATGGTTGAAAAATGGCGCAAGAAGTGCCAAGAGATTTCCGAAGGCCGTGGCGGCGAAGAGACTGCAAAAGCAGCTCCAGCAGCTGTTATGCCAGGCCAGCGTCCAGGCGGTCCAGGCGGTTTCATCAAGATTTAATTGGCTTTAGAACTGTGCAGCTGAATTGTTGCACAGTTCTTAAGCATCTTCTCTTATTTGCTCATTGCTTGAGCGAATCTCTCTTCGATATTCTTCCAGTTGATTATTGACCAGATTGCTTTTACGTAGTCTGCTCGTACGTTTTTGTACTGAAGATAATAGGCATGCTCCCACACATCAATTCCAAGCAAAGGAATAAGCCCTTTTGTGCTGAGGGGATCTTGGTTATCACAGGTAGCAAGTTCTAGACGCTTCTTTGCAGGATTAAGTCCGAGCCAGCCCCAGCCAGAACCTTGGATTGCGACCGATTTTGTAGAGAGCTGCTCTTTAAACTGATCGACCGATCCAAACTCTTGGATGATTGCCTTTTTCAAGTTTCCATCCTGAAAATCTCCGCCGCCTTTACTTATTGGTGCAAGATTTGTCCAGAAAATGGAGTGGTTGACGTTGCCGCCGCCATTGAATCTGATTGCCGGCTGCAGCGCAATCATCTGCTGGAGATTTTGCGCCTCTTCGGCTGCGATATATTGCTCTAAAGCCTTATTGAGATTAGCTACATAGGCAGCATGGTGCTTGGTGTAGTGCAGCTGCATGATTTCGGCTGTGATTGCCGGCTGAAGATCTGCAAAGTCGTAGGGCAGATCGGGCAGAGTATAGGGTTTAAACATAAGGCCTCCTTGAGCTTCTTTAAAGTTACCGGTCCGATAGCCGAAACCATAACGGATTTGGGTATAGCTTTACTTTGCCTGAAAAATGCTTCAACTGTCGAGGGGCTTGTAAAAAGAACTTCGTCAATCTCTGAAAAATCAAGAGAGGCTTTCTGTTTGAATTTTGTGTCGTAGATGGGTAGGGCTGTAACTTCAATTCCTGCTCTCTCAAGCTCTTCTTTTAAGAGAGGGCGGGAAAGTGTCGAGTGGGGCCATAAGACTTTTTTTACGCTTGAGGGAGAGTTTAGAATCGCTTTAATAAGCCCTTCCTGCTGCTCTTCTTCTGCAATCACGATATCTGACTCGGGAAAGAGTGCTTTGGTAAGCGCTCCCGTTGCAGCTCCTACGCAAAAGATACGCTTTGGCATGGGGTATTTGGACATGAGCTGTACAGTCGTCTTGCTTGTAAAGATTGCTGCATCAAATGGCCCTTGGGGTATTTTTACAGATAGTTCAATGGTGTCGATGAGAGGCTGGTGAATCCAGCGAACTTCAGGCACCGGATAGAGCGGCTCTGGACCAAAAACAGCGACTCTTTTTCTCGTGTCCATGGGGCTGAAGAGTGTTTCGAGTTCAATATCATCAGCTCGAGCAACAAGTGCAAGCTTTCCCTGAAGAGGGGCTGGATCAGCCTCGAGAAAGATACGATTGAGGTGGGTGAGGTTGAGCCTAATGAGGGCCGCTTCTGCAACAATAAGGGCATCTACGGTTCCATCTTTTAGAAGATCTAAACGAGCTCCAATCGTTCCCCGGATATCGACATGCTTTGCATCAGACCTAAGAGCACGAATGGCCTCTTGACGGCGAAGAGATGAGGTTCCAATACGTGGGAAAGGGGGAAGGGACTGAACAGTTTTGCCTTCTGGCAGTACCAGACTGTCTCGAGGATCGACGCCTTGAGTAAGACAGATGACTTTGAGGCCTAGTGGAAGTGGATCGGGAAGATCTTTAGCTGAGTGGACAGAGAGCTGGACTTTCCCGCTGATTTGAAGCTGATCAATCTCTTTAGTAAAGAAATCCGACTGATCAACCTGCGGCAGAGGAGTTTTAAGGTCGATATCGCCTGTTGTCTTGAGGTAGTGAACATCGAATGATATGTTGGGATGAAATGTACGAATCTCCTGAAGCGCCTCTTCAACTTGTATCTTGGAGAGAGGAGAAGAGCGTGCTGCGACAGTAATAATCATAAGAATTCCATAGGTAGTGCGGCAACGATAGCAATTGGAAAAAATAAATAAAACAGGATCAGTAAGATCTACCTGTAACTCAAGCGTTGCCTGAATGATTAAACGCAAAGGCGCAAAGATACAAAGACGCAAAGAAAATAATATCTACTGACTTTCTCCTTAGCGCCTTAGCGTCTTTGCGTTTAATTTTCTTTTAAAAGAGCATAGTTATTCAAAATGACAATTTGTTGACTAGTTATTATTTATATTGATAAAATAGTTTTTTATTTAAAAATCGAGGCAAATATGATAACTATTGATAGTATAATTAAAGAGTATAAGACAACTATTGGCGAAGTGCGATATCGGCCAGAGCGTGAAGATGCATTTGGAGATAGTCAAACTATAGAAGTCAATAATGTCGAAAGCCTGTCTCAGTTTAGTCTCACGGTTGATGAGCTTAAATTAAAATGCCTCACTAAAGAAAATCTCCAAGCAGTCTTAAAGTGCAATATTATTGCTGATACCCTTTCCTTTAAGAAGTGCGATTTGGACGATAACCTTATCTGTGCTCTTGCAAGGAAATTTAAGGTAAAAGAGATAACCGGGAAAAAGAATGCAACAAGTAATGAGTTAAAGAAATTGCAAGAACTTGAAGAAATTTTGTCTGAAAATCGGAAAATCGAATCCCAAATTAAATCCAAAATCGCTACAAAAATCACCTGTGATTCTGAGCTTCCAGTCAACAATGTACTCAAAGTGCTTTTCAGCAATTTGGATACTATGACCAAGATGGTCAATGAAAATGAGAGTATCGACTTCATCAAAATCACTGAGTTGAAAGTGACATCTCAATCCATTGAATCAATCAAGAATCTTTTCAACTGTAAACATGTAAAGACAATCGTCATCAAAGAATGCGAATTTGAAGAAGGCACTGAAGCGGAGCTTATCGACTTATTCCAAAAGGGCGTCGTTTCAAAAATTACATTTAGCAAGATTAAGGATGTCTACTCACGCTTCGAATCCGCTTTAAATGACAAAGGGATAAAATTCGAAAGCGAGAAGAAAGACAAGATCGAATTAGTAAAAGTATAACGTCGTTTACTGCACTCCTTTATTGGACTTCTGAAAGCGCCTCATCGACCCATTGAACAGGAATGAGCTCGAGCCCGAGCTCATTCTTTTTTTTCAAAGCACTGTAGTTTTGCTTCGGGATTATTGCCCGAGAAAACCCCAAATGGTGCGCCTCTTTAAGCCTCGCCTCCATTCGCCTCACTGCTCGAACCTCTCCGCCCAAACCCACCTCGCCAACAACGATTGTTTTTGGATCTAAAGGCTTATTGGTGAAAGAGGAGGTGATGGCGATGAGAATGCCTAAGTCTGCCGCAGGTTCGGTAATTTTAATGCCTCCAGTAACAGAGGCAAAAACATCGCACTGCCCCAATCGCATCTGGCAGCGTTTTTCAGAAACGGCAAGAAGAAGGGCTAAGCGGTTGGCATCAATACCTGCAGAGCGCCGGGACGGCGTTGCAAAGAAGGTGTCGGTCACAAGCGCTTGCGCTTCGATAAGAAGCGGCCGAGATCCCTCGATGGTTGGGATAATCACTGATCCAGCAGAACCAATGCTTCGGGTTTCAAGAAAGAGTTGAGACGGATTCAAAACCTGTTCAAGACCATTTTCACCCATCTGAAAGACAGCAATCTCGTCGGTAGGGCCAAAACGGTTTTTCATAACGCGGAGAAGGCGGAGGTTCAGGTGGCGGTCTCCTTCAAAGTAGAGGACAGTGTCCACCAAATGCTCCAAGATGCGAGGGCCTGCAATATCTCCCGACTTCGTCACGTGTCCTACGAGAAGGGTAGCTGCATTTAAATTCTTAGCAGTCTGCATGAGGGAAGAGGCGCATTCTCGAACTTGTGTCACAGAACCTGGAGAACTAGGAATATCGCCTCTATAAATTACCTGGATGGAGTCGATAATGGTTAAGATCGGCTGGATTTCAGTCATGAGGTTTGCGATCTTGCTGTACTCCGTCTCGCCGCAAAAGAGAATTTCCTGGCTTGAGACATTTAAACGGCGTGCACGAAGGGCCACCTGTTCTAAAGACTCTTCTCCGCAGATGTAGAGCACAGGACCCTTCTTGGACATCGCTTGTGCAATTTGCAGTGCGAGCGTCGATTTCCCAATTCCTGGGTCTCCGCCAATTAAAGTTAAGGAGCCGGGGACAATTCCAGAACCTAAAGCTCGGTCAACTTCCTGAAGGCCTGTTGCAAAGCGATCGGACTTATTTTCCCGAATTTCATGAAGCCTGACAGGCTTTGAAGAGGTTGCATTGGGCAGAAGTGGTCTTGGAGTCTTGACTTGAAGAACTTCCGTCTCTTCTTCCATGCAGTTCCACTCTTGACAGAGGCTGCACTGGCCCGTCCACCGAGTCTGCCGATTTCCACAGCCCGAGCAGGTCCAAAAACTCTTTGTTTTCACAAGTGTATAATCCTATAAATTAGCGATATTATTTTGAGCAGATTTTTGCATAGATAGCAAGGCTGGAAAACGAGACATACTTATCATGTAGGCTCGTTTTCCAGCCATGCAAGATATGGAAAAAGATGCCAAAATAATTTTCCTAATTTATAGGATTATACACTAAATGTGTACCTCGCCCTTTTCTAGCATAGTGCAGGCGCGTTCGGCTGCCAGCTGCTCAGCACTTTTCTTCGTGCGGCCACTGCCGCGGGAAATTTCTTGAGAGCCAATAAGGAGCGCAATTTCAAAAATTTTTTCGTGGCCTGGACCCTCTTCTTGAATAAGGGAATAGACCGGAAGGGGGTATTTATTTTGAGCGCATTTTTCTTGGAGCTTGGCTTTCCAGTTTAAATCAGAGGTGGAGATCAGCTCCTCCAAATTGTTCAAAATAAGCGGCGATATAAATCGCTCGGCAGCTTGTAGGGATCCATCGAGAAACAGGGCGCCGATGATGGCTTCAAAGAGGTTTGCAGCTTGCGATTCTTCCGAGCGTGCTCCTTGAATCATTTCGCCACGGCCGAGAAGGAGGAATTCTTGAAGCCCTAAATTTTTCATGAATTTAGCACACGATGCTCTTGAGACTATGTGGGCCTTTTTTTTAGATAGCTGACCTTCAGGCTCATTGGGAAAATGGGTAAAGAGCAGATGGGAAACAACGACGTTTAAGACGGCATCGCCTAAAAATTCCAAACGTTCGTTGTCATTTAGCTTTTCATCTTTCCATTCATTTTTGAAAGAGGGATGGATAAATGCCTCGACAAGATAGTCTGGATTTTGAAATGAGTATTGCAGCTTCTCTTCAATCAGGTGAATTTTTTCTTTGAGCGTCTTTACGTACATCTATACACCTCGTGATTCAAGAATCGGCTTTGGCTTCGGCAACATCTCGGCAGGCCTGTTAAAAAATCTTACTCATAGTAGACTATGGGTGCGATTTTTTAACAGGCCTGCCGAGCGCTGCCTTTACCAAATTCCAATTTTTGAATCACTCAGTGTATTTATCTCCTCAGCAGATTATAATAAAAGGACATAAATTATTCAGTGGACAAATGTTAATTTCTCTTTCTAATGATCAAAAAGCCTTTTTTGAAAAAGAGGGCTATGTAGCGCTCGAAGGTGTATTGACTGTTCAAGAAATCGAGCGTATTCGAACGGTTTTTCAGAGTGATATTCCAGCAACTCGTTGGGATCAAGAGCTCTTTGGAAAGCAGCTTTTTGAATCAGGATATGATCTATTCCTCAAACATAAGAGCAAGTTTAAAGATATTTCTTTACAAAGAATCGCACTCATTGCATCTGAACTGCTCGACTTTCACCCTATCCGCTATGTTTTTGATCAGCTCTGTGTGCGCCATTCAGAACTACCCGTTCAAGATACCTGCTCAGTTACAGGATGCGCTCTTGTCTGCTGTATCTCGCTCGACAACATTGAACTCAATAAAGGCAGCTGCCTTTTTGTTCGTGCAGATCAAGCGCCAAAGCTTGACCTAGGACTTCATTGGATTTTAGGCTTGGGCGGACGAAACTTGCAGTATCTACATAATAAAAAAGATCCCCATACTCATGCTTTAAAGAACTATGGCTATGGCTTTGGCGATGCTCTCAAACAATCTACCCACCCCATCCTTTTCCCATGATCGTTCAAGATGAAGGTGCACTTTTTGCCGATATCGCTATGCAAAGAGATGTGGATCTATTAAAGACAGGCAGTGAACCTCTTTTACGATTTTATCACTGGGCACGGCCTTCGATTACGGTTGGCATTTTGAATGAAGAGGGTTTAATAGATGAAAAGCTTGCAAAATCATTAGGAATTGATGTTGCACGCAGGCCTACAGGGGGCGCAACTCTTATTCATGGCCACGATCTGGCCTTTTCGCTCTTTATTCCCAACGCAAATTTTTTAAAAGAGACCAGCTACTTAAAAGTAAATGAAGCGCTCATCCAAGCAGCAGCTCAAGCATACTCTCTGAAAGGCTTTTCATTGGCTCAAGATGGATTGAGAGCCTCTCGCGGCGGTTTTTGCATGGCCGATTGCTCTTTATACGATCCTCTTCTTAATGGAAAAAAGGTGGGCGGCGCGGCTCAAAGGAGGACAAGACGTGGATTTTTACACCAAGGCTCTCTCTTTCTTCAAGAGCCCAAGTGGGCGCTTTTTGCGCGACTCTTCGATGCCCAAACGCTCGAAAAGATGCAATCTTCAACCACCTTTCTTGGTGTTAAGGAGGTTGAAGAGTTCAAGGAGATCTTTGCTCAATCAGTTGAAGAGTCTCTTCAAAGCTCTTTTCAGGTTGAGGGGTGTTGAGCAGCCGGGTAAGCGACGGCTTAGCTTCACATAAATAAAAACCAATTCCAAGCCCTTTTAACCTATTCTCGAACCGTTCAATAGCGTGAAGGCCGCTTGAATCGATCAAGGGCACAGAGCGCAGGCGGACGATGATTGTCTTTGGCTTTTCATTGAGCCGTTCATACAGTTCATTAAGAAGGTCTGAGACAGCAAAGAAAAAAGGCCCTTCAATTTCAAACACCTGTACGCCTTGTGGAACGTTGCTTAAGAGTTTTTCAGGTACTTGTACAGGCTCTTCTTCCTCTTCTAAAAGCTTCCAGACATTGCCTGTGGTTGTATCGCTCATCTTCTTCATAAAGACGAGGATTGAGAGCAGCACGCCCACCTCTACGGCCGTTATGATATTCACACAGATGGTGACAAGGTAGGTAATAACTAAGACTAATCGGTCGGACTTTGGCCCCTTGAAGATGTTTTTGATGTGGGTAAATTCCATCATATTCCAAGCAACAAAGGACAAGACGGCTGCGAGTGCTGGCAGCGGCATAATGCTTGCAAAGGGGGCTAAGACCATAATCAATGCTAACACCGTGATGGCATGGATCATTCCAGAAATGGGGCTTTTCGCCTGCATTTGCACATTTGCTGCTGTTCGAGCAATGGCTCCGGTCGCTGGAATTCCTCCAAAGAGTGTTGAGCCAAGATTTCCAACTCCTTGAGCAATAAGTTCGCAGTTTGAGAGGTGTTTGGTTCCAGTCATGCTGTCAGCGATGACGCAGGAGAGGAGCGATTCGATTCCCGCTAAAAGGGCGATGGCTATGGCGTCTGGAAACGTTTTTCGGATAAGGTCAAAGGAGAGATTGGGGAGTGAGGGTATGGGCAGGGATGCGGGAATCTCTCCATACTTGGAAAATACTGTGTGGATGGGAAGCGAGAATATCCATGCAAGTGTGGTGATGATGGCCAGGGCAATAACGGGAGCAGGAAGGCGTCGAGAATAACGTCGCACCCGAATCATGATGGCAACCGTTATAGATGCTATTATGAAGGCGAGCCAATCAAATGTTGAGATGGTTGCACTGTATTGATGCAAGCGATCAATAGCATCAGATGAAGGGTTTTCAATTACAAGTCCGCAGAAATCTTTAAACTGGCTAATTAACAGTACGGTTGCAATACCGGCCGTAAAGCCGATGATCACGGGATGGGGAATGAAGCGAATAAGCACTCCGCAGCGTAAGAACCCCAGCAGTATCAGTATAAAACTTGCGACGAAGGTTGCAACTGCAAGCCCTTCATAGCCATTTTTTTGGACAATCGTAAAGAGCAGGACCACAAATGCACCGGTGGGTCCTGCAATTTGAAAGCGGCTTCCGCCTAAGAGCGAGATCAAAAAGCCTGCAACAATTGAGGTGTAGATGCCTCGGGCCGGATCAACGCCAGAACCAATCGCGAAGGCCATAGCAAGAGGAAGCGATATAACACCTACGGTAATTCCTGCTACAACATCAGTCCCTAAATCCTCTCGCGAATAGCCTTGTAAAAGGGTTGTTATCGATTTCGGAACGAAGGGAGCGATCTTCGGATTCTCTAGCTTTTTGAGTAGCCATGTTTTCCACTGCGTCATAATTGGTCCATATGTTATTTTTCCGAAGTCACTTTTTTGGAAATTGCAATATGTTTACATTTTTTCGGCGCTATCAGCGATTTTTCTTTATCATTGTAACTGTCGTTGTGGTCCTATCCTTCTCTTTCTTTGGGACCTATTCAACCTTTATGGGTCCGAAGGAGGATAATTCCGTTGTATTTGTCGGTATCGATGGATCAAAGGTGCGTCGCTCTGAGTTTATGGACTATAGCCAATTTCTCTCAAGCGAAGCGCAAGATCTATATGGTCTTGGCCAGGGACACTTCAACCCGGCAAATGATGGCTTTATCACAAATCAAATATTAGCTGCAGGATTTGGAGAAGAAATCTGGAATCAAATGAAGAGCGGCCATGAGCCCTTAACAGATTCCCTCGACCATGAGCGCGGATATGTTCCCTATGCTCATCCTCAGATGCCTTTTCTTGGACTTGAAGGTGTGTGGACCTACTTCTCACCTGATCTTTCAACTGCCTATAGAAACTATCGTCAGAAAATTTCAGAGCAGTCACCAGAAGATCTTTTTAAAGCAAAAGCTGCTCTGTACACTGCGCAAAAGCAATTTCCTCCAGTTTTAGCCCGTCAGGTGATGCTCTATCAGCTTGCTCAAATGGGTGTAAACCAGAATATCGAAGCCAACCGTCTTGCTATTTTTGGCTATGACTCTATTCAGGAGTGGTTCGGAAAGCCCTTTCTTGATGCTTGCGTTGTATGGGTTTATAATACGGCCAGAATTGCTGAAAAAGAGGGTGTGGTGGTGTCTGACCGAGAGGCTCTTTTTGCCATGTTAAAGGCTTGCCAAGATTTGCTGAATCGGGAAGCTGCTCTCAAGCAGATGGGGTATGAATCACCCGGACAGCTTCTTATCGAGAGTCTTCGACGAATAGGTCTTGATGAAGCAGGCGGAGTTCGCGTGATGAAGGATGTGCTTCTTTCTAGAAAACTGTTTGAACAGGTGGGAACTGCAACGCCTATTGCGCCTCTTGTATTTGACTCCCTCGTACATACTGCAAACACCTTTGTTCGCGTAAACAACTATGAGCTTCCAGATGAGCTTCATGTTAAGACAGCTGATCAACTCTACTTAATACAGCTCTGGATCGATGCTGTTAGAAAAGGCACAAAAGGTTCTGGCTGGGAGGCTCAATTAGCTCTTCCAACGGAAACTCAAACTCCTGATGAACTTTCAAAGAGCTATCCTCAGCTTGTGCAGCGGCGCTTCCATGTGCAATATGCTTCTGTCGATGCTCATGATTTAGCTGATGCATTGCCATTACGAGAAGTATGGGCATGGCAAACAAGCGATAGCGGCTGGAAAAAGCTGCAAAGTACATATCCAGAACTCAAAGGGAATGTAGAATCAAGCCATCGGCTTCATAACATTGATGCTCTTCCCAAAGAAAAGAGAGAAGAGGTCGATGCCTTTTCTCGAGCTACTTTGATTCAGGAAAGTCCGCAACGAATTGAAGAGGCGCTTTCAAAAGCAGAGATGAAACCTGCACAGCTTTCAATTCGGTTGAAGGGAAGTACGCTCCCATTCCAAGGAATTTCAGACTATCTTGCCTTAAAGCAGCTTTTGAGCGGTGCAACGGTTGGCGAGCAGGATGATAAATTGAAAATGTATAGCCAAGATGGACGTAATTACCTGCGAATTATTGTGCAGGATCGCATTGCTTACGACGAAGTTGTCCCTTTAAACCAAGCCTTAAGTGATAAAACGCTTGATACGATGCTGAATGAAACCTTGCAGACAGCTTATGTGCGCATCCGATCTCAAAATCCCAAAAACTTTCTCCAAGATAATGGCGAGTGGAAGCCCCTCGATGCTGTCCGTTCAGAAATTATTGAAAAGCATTTTCAGCCTCTCATCAATGCCCTTGATCAGGCAAGAGAAGTGTACAAACCGCTTTTCCCAGAGCTTTGCAATTGGGAACAGGTGAAAGAGGCAAGGCTTGCCGTACGTTTCATGCCCTACGTCAAGAGTGTTTGGGAAAAGGTTCAAAAAGATCCTGGGATGATCTCTCAATATGTGGAAGAGAGCCCAGCTACTTCCGGCTTCAATCAAGTTGTTGCAGGAACAAGGCTTTTCTGGAAGCTGCATACACAGCCTTTGCAGGTGGTGCGGAAAGAGGGATCTTCCCTCTTCATTTTCAAGAATCTTGAAAATCTGACTGCTGGTAATTGGATTCCTCCCTATTACAATGCAACTCATGGCTTGAGCTTCTCATCGATTATTGAGAAGGGGGTTCAGAGCACACAGAGTGATTTGACAGAGAAGGTTATGGGGATGTTTCAGCTTGTGGGAAATGAAGCTCAGCATGCCTATGCATCCAAGCTTATTGCTCAGATGGATTTTACGGTTTTAAAGTGAAGAAGGGTGGTTGGAAAAGCAGGAGTTGGAGCTCTTCGCCGGATATTTCAATCCCTTTGGGGATGTATTGTGCAGTGACTCTTACACTTTGCCCAATTACTAAAAAGGGCAAGTGGCCAGGGGCAACGTACCAATATCCGGACCTCCTGCCGCTTATATCTACTTTTGAAAAGCCAATATTTGCTTTGAGCTTTGATCAAGAATCTGGCCTAAAAATCTTTGTTGAAGCCGATAGCCAAAAGCCCAGCCTGCTCTCATTAGATAAGTGGCAAACGGGAGACTCTCTCGAGCTGTTTATTGATACACGTGCATCTCTTGAAGCGAGGACAAAGCATCGCTTCTTCCACCATTTTGTGCTATTTCCTGAGATGGTTGAAGGTATCTCTTCACGCCTTTTTCGTTTAGAGGATACTCTTGATAATACTGTGCAAGCTGATTGCAGCTTTGAGAAGGGCAGAATTGCCTATGATGTTACCATCCCTTGGAATCTGCTCGATGGCTTTGAGCTTGAAGATAAGGCCTCTTTTGGCTTTGGATTTCGTTTAAACAGAACAGGCTCTCCCTCCCTTTATTTTCCTGTAGCCTCTGATCTTATTGATCGCATGCCGCTTTTACTCTCCCGCATTGAGGTATCTTCATGAATACAGAGCGTACTTCTTGGACCAAAACAGAGGGTGCCTACACACGTTGCGGAATTACAAAACGCTCCTGCCATGAGATTGGAGAGATTGTCTGGATAGAGCTTCCAAAAGTTGGAAGCAAAATCAAACAGGGCGATTTGGTAGCTGTGGTGGAATCAACAAAAGCGGCATTTGATATCTATGCCCCCATCTCTGGAGTAATTTTAGAGGTAAACAATACTCTTCTCGAATCGATAGAGTCACTCAACAAAGATCCAGAAGGCTCCGGCTGGCTCTATAAGGTACAAGTAGAAGAGTGATTCTCCTAGAACCACTTTGTATTGAGATGGTTCCTTTTGATTATATAACCACAGAGAACACAGAGTTCACAGAGATTTATGAGTACAATTGATTCTCTGTGCACTCTGTGTTCTCTGTGGTAAATAAAAAAATAAAAGTCTTAACCGCTGCATACATCTTTAATAAGCCCTGAACGAGCAAAGCAAGCTACAGCACCAATAAGTTGTAATGCGCCAAGAACAGCGGGAAGCGGGGTCTTGAGGATAATTCCAAGTCCAATACCCATTACACCTTTGACTATCTGTGCAAAACCAACACCATTCGTAAACATATGCCCTCGTTCCGGAGATGGAACATCTCCACGCATGTTTTGGATCACTCCAAATCCTATGAAGAGAAGGCCAACGCCTAAAGAAACTGGGAGGGGTGTGAACAGGCTGAGTAGAAAAAATGGCAGGGCTTGGATGAAAGCTTGGGCAATTTTTGCAAGAGGCATGGGAAGGAATTTTTCAGTCCAATCAGCCACATGGGAATTTGCCTCTTCCCAATATCCCTCTACTTTTCGGGCGCCTTCATAAACGGCATTTGCAGCCGTGCAGATGAGCTGTCCAGCACCACGGAAAGCACCAGAAACACAATTCGAAACAGATGCGCATGTCATAAACAGTACTTTGGTTAAAACGCTAACAAGTTCAAAAATTGCCTTTTAGCAAAAACTCAACGCTCATAGAGCACTAAGTGCGAATTCGCCTCTGCTAAATTCCAACTCCAGAACTTATAATGTATCCATTATTTTGGTTGTATATGTTTAACCTGCTGCCTGAGCATTTTCATAATTCCCGAATCCAATACTTGCCCCGTCTCTTCACTGAGTACATAGGCGCCGAGGAATTCATTCATGACGTAGTCATCAACTTGCTTGTCGGTGACCGGCTTGATTGGCACAAGCTTTTGTAGCTCCTTAATCGCTGAATCTTTTTCCTCTTTCGTTTTCAATCCAAGGTACTTATTCCACCAAACGTTGAAAGCGTTTTGGGGGATTTTGAGCTCAAGATTTGTGAATGCGTTAAGGGCTTTGTTTTTTTGCTCATCCGTTGTCAAATCTTTGGAGAGGAATCCCATCCGCCAATTGTTAATGGACAATATGGCCATTGTCTCATTACTACCTTTTATAAAAGCATACGCTTCATCATTTCGCTCTTTGGTTTTCCAATCGTTTGGTATGTTTGTTTTCCACCAATCGATGTAGAGCTCTCTATAGGGCCCTTCTGTCATAATTTTGTTCCGAATAAGAGAGAAGATTGCTTGTGGAGTATAGTTCTCAAAAAAGGCCTCCAAAAATTCTTCTTTTCTACTCCATCCGCCTACAGCAGTATCGTGCACTTGGTTGTAGATCCCTGTTGCAGGTATTCCAAGTTCTGCTCCGCAGGATTGAAGTACTCGGTTATAGTTATGGGCATCTATTTCTCCGTGATTTCCTTCGATTTTCATCATCGTGGCATCAAAAAGAGTGCTTCTAAGCTCGCCAAGCGCTTCATCAGTTATTGTTGCAAAGGTATTAGCGTTGCCCACTCGAGTCATTCTGAATGCATCCACTGCAGTCGATAATGTTCTTCCGCCGCAAGCAGTAGCGCCTTCACCGATCTCATGGATAATTTTGCAAATGACTGTTGCAAGTTCAGTCTTTTTGTTAGCTGCAATTTCAGCGTTTTGTTCTGCAGCAATGGCTGTTTGCTTTTGTTCAATGGCAATAACTGCCTGACCAATCGCTCGCTCAACCATTTGATAAAAATGCTCTAAGGCAGCTGATCCACGTTCAGGCGTTCCTGTTTGTGCATACCTTTGCTGGCATTTTCTAATAAAGTTGCTGAGGCCGTTCATGTCATTATTAGTAATGTTGCGATACGCTACTGGGTCGAGTTGACCAACGATATTCTTGAGATTTAAAAGCCTGCGTCTAAAGTTAAATTCAGCTGGCAGTTGGGCAGGAATTTCTTGACGATACGTACTTAGAACTGCTTTGTTGATCGTAAACAGGCTCATTTTGTTTTCAGAGACAATCCCTGGCATGATGGGCTCAAGCAGGTTGAAGACAGCTAGTTTTTCATCAAGAGTTCTGGCATGGGTAAATGCAGGATCCTCTCCGAAAAGCAGGGCCTGTGCGAGCTCTTGAGCATCTTCGATTTGCTGTTGTGTGCAGTTTTTTTCTGCTGCTAACCTCTCGACTCTGTTATCTAACTCTTTGATAACGTTGTTATGCGCTCTATCATTTAATGGTAAAGATATTCTCTCTTCGCGTGGTTCATTCCTCTGAAGTTGGCGCAAATTATTGAGCCAATCGAGTGCATCCCGAAACCCACGAATTGGACGATTATTAATGCGTGTATAATTGTTCTCTTCTGGGTCGTTCTCTTCTTGGTTATTATTTCTCTTTAGAGTTACTCGAGATCCCTTTTCATAGAGTTTGAACAGCAGTAAAATATTCTCTTTTTCATACGCCATGTGCACAGGATATTTCTTCTTGTAGAGTGGATCAGGACCTGCGTTCTTATCGAGAAACTCATTTGCGAGCTCAATGTCGTCATGGTAAATTGCGGAGCCTACAAAAGCTAATTTTCGATTGTCGATATCTGTATGAGGCAAAAGCTCTTTTGCCCGTTCGAGCTCAACTTGATCCATAAGATGGAAGAGAATTTGCTGGCGATCTTCCGTTGGAATGTCGGTCAGTTGAGGAATGGATTTGGCAATAATCACCAGGGCTTTAATATCATTTCGTTTCAACGCGCCTTTAATAAGGTCTCTCGTTGGAAGTTGGCAATCGTTGAGATTTTCTTGGTTGCGAACAGCTCGAAGAGTTTCGGTGAGCATAGTATCTTTCCAAAGACGATGAAGATTTGCTGGGATATCGGCAGCTGTTGGCACGGCGCATTCTGAAGAGGCATAGTTCATTTCCGAGCGATCTTTTTCGATAGCTATGTATTGAAAGAGCGTTTGAGCAATCTGATTGATTCGTTCTGTAAGTGCAACCCAGTTATCTTGATGTCGTAGAGTTCTTTTTTGAGCGCGCTTGGCCATCACATGGGTTGCAATATGCTCAATGGATTTACTTGCCAAAAAGAGTTTAATATGGTCTTGGGCATGTACTGCGTCAACTTCTTGAATACCGAACTGTCGATCGATTCGTTCTTTGATTTCGAAGAGAGTGTTGGTATTGAAATTGTAGCCGCAAAAGATTCTATAAAATAATAAGACGATGCAAGAGGTATTTTTACGGAAGAGGGAGACTTGACCCCATTTATTTTTACCAACGAGATAGTTATCTAAATCACCATCTGTTGTTTTAGTAACTAAATCTGCAAATTCTTGGCCAAATCTTCGTGAATCTAGTGCAACTCTCATAATACTATACCTTATGTAAAACTTATTGTAAATATTAGGAAAATATTATTAAGAATTCATTAATCTAATAAATAAAAAAATAATTCATTGGAAATATCATCAGGATATTCATCACTGCTGCTAAAGATTGCCTTTTGCAAACCTTCCTTTTTCATGCGAATTTGCTGGATCTGTTCCTCGATTGAGTTTTGCACAATATAACGTGTTGCAAAAACAGGATGCATTCTTCCTATTCGATGAGCGCGGCCAATCGCTTGCGCCTCGACAGCTCCATTCCACCAAGGATCAAAGAGAAGAACGGAGTCGGCTGCTTGAAGGTTTAAGCCAACGCCGCCCGTCTTGAGTGTTGCAAGTAGCAGGTTTGGGCCGCTTTTGTCAGTAAAGCTCTTTACAATAGTTTCTCGGTTGGTCGACTCGCCCGTTAACAAAAGATGGGGGGCAGAGATATCTTTTGAGAGAAGGTGGATAACGGAGGCAAACTGGCTGAAGAGCAGCACTTTTTTCTTCTCCTGTAGTAGTGTTTCAATATCTGATTTGATCAGATCAAACTTTGAAGAGGAGCAGTTCTTTTCTCTAAAGGCTGGAATTAAGGCGGGATGGCAGGCAATTTGCCTCAATCTTAAGATGGCTTCCAATACCTCCATACGCCAATGAGAGATGCCATCTTGCTGCACCTTCTTCACTAAACCCTCTTTCAATGCGAGAATAAAAGAGTCATAGAGGATTTGCTGCTCTTCATCCATCTCTATTAGGACCGTCTGCTCTTGAAGGGGCGGCAAGTCGGGCAGTACCTGCTCCTTTGTGCGCCGAAGCAGATAGGGTTTGATGAGCTTTTTGATTTGGGGAAGCGAGGGGGTTTGAATGAGCTCAGGCTCGAGGTAGGAGAAGAGGGTTACAAGATCATCGAGTGAGTTTTCAATCGGCGTTCCGGTTAATAAAACGCGCATGCTGCTTGGAATTTTTTGAAGCGCTTGAAAGGTTTGAGAACGGCTGTTTTTAATCATCTGAGCTTCGTCGAGAATGACGAGAGAGAACTTCCTCTGTTTCAATTTCTCTACATCCAATCGGGCAAGTGCATAGGAAGTTATGATAAGGCTGTTGTCGGGGAGATTTTCAAGCGAGCGATTTGGCCCCTCATAGCGATGGACAAAGCGGTTTGGGGTAAATTTCTGCGCTTCAGAGGCCCAGTTGGGGATGAGAGATGTTGGAACAACAATCAAGACTTGTCCTTTGAGGTGGGATAAGAAGGCAAGCATTTGCACCGTTTTTCCGAGCCCCATTTCATCTGCAAGCAGTCCTGAGCGGCTGCTGTTTTGAAGATGAAGCAGCCAGGATACTCCCTCCTCTTGATAGGGGCGAAGGGTTCCTGAAAAGTCGCTGAGAAGGACTCTTTCGATTTTGCGCTCAGTTTTTGGCAGCAGCTCTTCAAGAAGCCCCTGCTTAATTTTTGGAAGCGTTGCATTTCCACCAAAAAATTCGAGCTCTTGAGCAATGGCTGAAAGGTTTTGGAGCCGTGCAGACTTGAGAAATCCTGTATGCGTGCCATCGAGTGGATATGTTTTTTGTCCTTGGCTCAAGGCTTTAAGGGTATCTGCAAGCGGAGCTGTATGAGATCCAAAGGAAACCGTCCCCGAAATTTCGATGACCTGTTCCTTTTCAGAAGCCTTTAGGGATGTATCTGTGATGGGAACCAGAATTTTTTTATCTATAGTTTCAATAAGCCATCCCAGCTCAAGAAGGAATTGAATGGTTTCAAGCACCTTGTCAAGAGGGCAGAAGTAGTTTGAGCTGCCAACGGTTTTCTTTTGAAAACCTGCCTCAAGAAGATCCTTTTCCCACGTGCGATCATTTTGGGCCAAATTGGCAAAAGCGAAAGTTGAATCAGTAAGAATCAGTTTGGGGATAGTCATTCCTGGGGTTGTTTTTACAGCCTCTGCAATCTCAATCTGCACCTCATCCATTTCTCGAGCGATTTTTCGAATTTTCTCAATGTCTAGATCGTTTTGAATGCACTCGATAATATCCCATGGAATTGATTCATCAAGTGTGCGCAGAAAATTATTTTTGATAACAAAATGAGGAGGTCCTGGCAAGAATGTGAGGCTTTTATCCACCTCCAATTCAACTCCTGGAGCGGACAGGAAGACTTGGTTGTTGGCACTGATTTTTAATCTGAAGGGGGTAAAGAAGTCAGCGATGAGCGGCAGGTTGTTCCAGCAGAGTACTTTTAGTATCTGTCCTTTTTGGAGAAGGGAGAGTGCTTGAGATGGGCGAAGCCGGAAGAGCGATATGGCTTTTTGTCTTTCTGTCCGCGGATCAAGCCCCTCTTTTGTTCGATAGAAAATTTCTTCTTCAAGAATGAGCTTATGCCACTCTGTTTTTGCAGAAACAGCAGAGAGAGCTTTAAGGGCTAAAATGGGCTTCTTCGAGCCTTTGACTAAAGTAAGGTTGTACATTTGGTGATGTGCAAAAGGTTATAATAATTGTACTCAGTAATTCTACTCAGTAATTCTACTCTTGGAGAGTTTGTAAAAACACAAAAATTTAACAGGATAGACAGGATGGACAGGATGAGCTACAGAGAAAATTTCTCATCACTTGTTTTCTATTGTTAAAATATAGCTAACCTGTGGCTACTGAAAGGAATTCTCTGCATGTTTTATTTTGCAGCTTATCCTGTCCATCCTGTCCATCCTGTCTATCCTGTTAAATTTCTATTATATCTTTGCTCTGTTTGACAAAATTATTAAATACCTTGAGTAGGTAGTGTTGTATGTTTAGACTACCGAAAATCAGCTGAATGAGTACAATAGTCCTACATTTTACCAGAAAATAATTCTATGTATCGACTTCTTCTTATCTGTCTTTGTATGACGAGCCTTTTTGCAGCTTCAGGACCAAATCGCGGTGTGACGATCCATAATCGCATTTTGGCTCGAGCCAATGGTAAATCGATCTCGATGATCGATGTGGTTAAGCAGCTCGATATGCTCTTTTATCAAAACTATCCTGATAAAAGGGGAGATACCGAAGCGCGCCTTGAGTTTTATAAAAACTTTTGGAAGCGGGTGCTTCGAGATATTGTCGATCGCGAGCTTGTTCTCGCTGAAGCGCAGGAAAAGCAGCTGGAAGTATCCAACGGCGATGTTCGAGAAGAGATGGAAGAGATGTTTGGTCCAGACGTCATCAAGAACGTAAACTCTGCAGGGCTTACTGTTCAAGAGGCGCAGAAGATGATTCGCTCCGACATTATATTACGACGAATGCTCTACTTCCGCGTTAAATCGAGAGCCTATCTTTCCATTACTCCTCAAGATATTGAAGAGGCGTATAATGAAATGGCTTCCGACCTTGGCGCTCGAGAAGAGATCTCCTGGCAAGCTATTACCTTCAAAGCGCCTAAAGAAGCCGTTGCAAAGCAAGCAGCCTTTGACGGATTTCAGCTGTTGACTCAAGGCGAAGCGACCCCTGAGAATGTTAAGGATGAACTTATTAAAAAGGGCAGCCTTAAGAAAGATAAAGATGTTACCATTACCTCCTCACAAATATTTACCCACCGTAAATCGGAACTCTCTCGAGATCTTTTGGAGCTATTTAATAAGCTTCCTCCCGGTGTCTGTTCAGAACCTAAAGAGCAGCGAAGCCGGACCGATTATTCCCAAGTTTGGAAGATCTATCTTGTGAAAGGAAGGAAGGTTGGGGAGATGCCGCAAATCCATGATATGGAGGCGCAAATTCGAGAGATGCTCACTCAAGAACAGATTGAAGCCCTTTCAGAAGAGTATATTACGAACCTTCGTAAGCACTTTGGCGTGAATTACGAGGAGATCGATCACGAGCTTCAAGACTACGAGCCATTTAAGTAACTCTAGTACTTGATTTTTTATTTTATTACTATTTATAACTATGTATTATTAACAGTAATTAAAATAATGAAATAAAAAATGTCGTTAGAAGTTTCAACATATCTTTATCCCAGCGACGTCTGGGAATTTATAAGACAGCAAGTTGAGAAACAGAAATCACATCATCTAAGCAGTACGCTCATCAAGCAGTTGCCCAACGAACTCCTCACTCTCATTTTTACATGTGTACATCCGAAAGAACTAGCAGGAAAACTATCTTTAGTTTGCAAAAAATGGAATATAGTATCATCCCAAAAATACTTGTGGGATTCTTTTGATCTAAAAAAACTTTTTCCATTAATAAAAAATGTCATAGATGAGAAAGTTTGGAAAAAGCATGTTGATGTAACTGCTTTTGGACTCATCGTAGATGACGCTATGCCTCCCGATAGTCGCACTGATATACCAGAACTAACAAAGCTATTTGCTTCTATAACACTAGAAGATGATGAATCTGGTGTGACGATTTTGACAATGCCGCAGAGGCTTACCTTGAATAAACTTTGGAAAATTGCAGAATCGCCTCTAAGCGGCAATAAAACTGGCTGTGAATACATCTGGGATAAAATTACAGAGCAGTTTGGAGATTTGCCTGTCACCAAAACATGTAGAGTAGTTATCACAAATTCTCTCCTTAAAGGAAGCAGAAATTTGTCTGTAACTCAACAACAAGCGCTCGTAAATAAAATGGGATGCGAAATGCCTGGAGTATTACCGGTGTCCACGCTTGCCATTTTAACGTACATTAGTTCTCCGGAATTGCCACCCGTTAGACTCTATGGTGATGAACCGCCAACCTATGTCCGTTGTTCAAACAAAGTTGATAAGAAGTGGAACGTTTGTGCTGGGGACTTCGAACTGGTCGGTTTCAACGTCTTCAGCTACGTCTTTGACGTCGGCGACGTGGATGTCGGCGTTGCAGGCCTGAAGGAGCTTTCAAGCCTGCCGATACAGAGAAGACGTTTTTAAATTAAGAAAAAACTTTTTTTGTGTATAAAATTCCCAAATCTTCATATGTCCTGATATTGTAAAAAGGTGAGCCGTAATGCCGATATACCGACCCTCTGAGCTGAAAGAGTTTTTAGCATCGATCGGCCGAGGGGCTAATGCCTCCCTCTCCCAGAACTTTCTCATCGATGGAAACGTCTTGAAGAAGATGGGAGAGCTCATTGAACCCTACAAAAACGTTGTCGAGATTGGTCCTGGCCCTGGCGTTTTGACCGAAGAGCTTCTCAATCGAGGAGTGCATGTCACAGCCGTTGAGAAGGATGCTGCCTTTGCAGATGCCCTCCAGCGCTTTTCTAGCCCTTTAACAGTTGTCAAGGGCGATATTCTCGACTATAAACTTCCATCCCAAAGCGTTGTGGTGGGTAATATTCCCTATGGCATATCAAGAGAAATCTGCCACTGGTTGATAGAGCAGCGAACAAAAGTTCTCGCGGCAGTCATGATGGTGCAGGCAGAGTTTGCGGAGAAATTGATGGCAAAGCCAAAAGAAGAGGGCTTTGGCGCTCTTTCTTTAGCCATGCAGTATGTTTTCGACATAAAGAGGGTTATAGAGGTTTCATCCTCCTGCTTTTGGCCAAAACCAAAGGTTTCTTCATCGGTGATTGTGTGTAGCAAGAGAGAGCCGCGATTGAACGATGCTCAAGAGGCGTGGCTTTTTAACTCGATAGCAGTAGCCTTCAGCCATCGGCGGAAAAAATTGGGAACAGCGCTTGGAATTGAAGAGAGCGATCCTATCTTGAGTAAACATGTTGATCAGGTGAGCCTTGAGGAATGGATTGGAATTTCTAAATTAATTTCTCGTTAATTGCTAAATTATTGATCATAAACTATACTTCCCATCAATTTGATTATTTATTCATTAAAAAAGAGAGAGTTTTATGACAGTAAAGTTGTTGGATTTTGCCGATAAGTGTAAAGCAGCTCAATATATTCCAGTTGCATCAACAGTTACAGCTCCAGCCTTCGCAGGCGCAGGTCTCGTAGCGGCCATTGACCAAATCGCACGCATTATTTTCCACGAGATTGCAGCTCTCTTTTTCCAAATTAGAGGCAATGCTGAAGCAAAAGCACGCCATATTGCACAGCGTGATGAAGCGTGTGCAAACTTGTGCCGTTCTTTGAAACTCATTATGCGAGCAACCATTTCAGCTCTGCCGATTGTGGGCAACTTGAGCGTTTATGCTATGGACGTAAAGCAGGACAATAAAAAACAGGCAAAGCAAATCAATACTCTTACTCATCAGAAGAATGCTCTGGAAGGCTTAGGTCAAGATCGAGTAAATCAAATGAATACTCTGACACAAGAAAACGAAAAGCTTAAGAAAGAGATAGAAGACAATAAGAAAGCGATTATTAATCTCAATACACTGCTTCAAACCCAGAAAGATAGCCTCGCCGAAACCCAAAAGCTGCTTGATAAGAAAGAGCAGACTTTGAAGGAGACTAATGCAATAGTAAACAATCTCCAGAAACAAAAAGTCACCCAACCAACAGAAGTCAAGAAGGTTTAAATTAGGTGAGCACCGTCTTTTCTAGACGGTGCGTTTCCGAATTCAGGATGCAGGCGTATCGAGCTTTTTAATGCAGGTTTCATTCTCGACAATATCGTCGAGATAGCGCTCTAAGATTCGAAGTACGGTGCGTGAGCTATTATAGGCGCCCTTGGTCTGAAATCCCACTTCAGCATGGATACCGCTGAGATCATCTTTTGCAATAATTACGAGTGTTGAGGGCTCTTCCTCTTCAGATTCGGGGACTATCCATGCGATAAATTGTTCGTTATAGAGGGTAATCTTATCGCCGGAATCGTGGACATGGAAGTAATGCCAAGGAACTTGTCGGGGTGGGCTGGCCTTTTCGGCAAGCAGATCTAGAGACGAAAGTGTTTCAAGGTTTACCTGTTCAATTCCATCAGGGAGAGCCTGACGCAATCTGCTGCTCAGTTGCTGAAAGCAGCTATCGAGTTCTTCAATAGTGCGCATATGTACCAACCTACCCCTATAGGTAAGTATACCTATTCAAATAATTTTTTTGTTACCAAACCCTTGAATCATGTGCGAAAGATAGGTAGACTGGCTAAAAATCTATTGGCTTCCCAAGTGTTATTCAAACTGCGGTTTAATCTCTTCATACTTCAGATGCTCTTTTTACCGATACATTCTCTTGAAATTGACTCTGAATTTGGTGCAGTCGCCGTCATAAACGCCGATACTGGGCGGGTTTTATACTCAAGGGCGGCAGATGAGTGTTTTTATCCAGCAAGCACCACGAAAATTGCAACTGCCCTCTTTGTCCTCGATGTCTTTCATCCCCAGCTAAATCAAAAAATCCGTGTCTCTAAAGAGGCCGTTCGAATACTTCCCGATAGTGAAAAAGCTCGCGGCGGCTATCGCCATTATCCCTCCTACATACAAGAGGGGCGAGGAACTTCTGCAGGATTTCAAGCTGGAGAAGAGGTTACTGTCGAAGAGGCGCTCTATGGCGCTATGCTCGCCTCGGGAAATGATGCGGCAAATGTGCTTGCAGAGAATTTTGGAGGCACTATTGATGGGTTTATTGAGCGACTAAATCAGTACGTTCATGAAATTGGCTGTACCCAGACAAATTTTACTAATCCCCATGGACTGCACCATCCCGACCATGTAACAACAGCTTTTGATTTGGCAAAAATGGCCCGAAGAGCAATGCAAAATCAGACCTTTAAAACGATTGTCGGCTCGACTGAATTTGCCACTAAAAAACGCACCTTTCGCTCCTCCAATCAACTTTTGAAGAAAGGGCCCCTTTATACTCCTTATGCAACAGGAATAAAGACTGGGCACTTAAGCCGTGCGAAGAACTGCTTCGTTTCAGGCTATGAAAAGGATGGGCGGTCCATCATTGCTGTCTTTTTGAAGTGTCCTGACAGAAAAAACATGTTTCGGGAAATGAAACGCCTTTTCGATGAGCTTGCTCGAGAGGAGCTGATTTCCAAGACCTATGTGAAATCGGGCGCCTTAAACTTAAGCTACAAAATTCCTGATACGGATGTTGTGGTTGGCTGCTATACCGATAAGAATGTTAGTTTGTCCTATTTTCCCTCAGAAGAGCCAAAGCTTCAAGCTGTTGTTGCTTGGGAAGATGCTAAACTGCCTATAGCTAAAGGGGACCGAATAGGCTCTTTAAACCTGGTTGAGGGGTTAAATATTCTCTCATCCGTTCCCCTCTATTCCGATTCAACTTTTGAACTGCCTCTTTCCCAAAGAATGAAGAGCATGTTTGGTAAAGAGGTCGTTATCGTTTCAGTCCTCTTTATCCTTACCGCCTGCTGGCTGTTTTTAGGTAAGAAGAGGATGCGTTAAGCTTTAGTCAATACCTCTCTCAATGCATCTGCAGTATGAAAGAGATTTGAGGGAAGATGGAGATGACCTTCTTGCCATTCAGGGTCATTCCAGATACTTGAAGTTACTGGTCCATTAGGCGTTTGAACAGTGCGCCCTTTAGTTGCTCCGAAAACAAAGCTCACAGCTTTTCGCAGCTTTTCCCATTGGGCATCTCCTCTATCACCTGCAGAACAAAATGATCGTGCGCTCACCAGAAGGCTTAATGGGCTGCGGGCTTTGCAGTTGACAAACTTAAACTTGAATGCCCTTGGAATTTGCAGTTCGGGGAAAATGCGGTCGGTGATAGTTTGCAGTGGCCTTGAGCAGTTGTCTGCCTGTATTTGGAAGTTAAGCCGACCCTCTCGTGCAAGCTTGAACTGTTCGCTCAAGAGTTGCATGTAGAGGTCAAACTTCTCTTGGTTGATAGGCGTACACACTTGAACCTTTTCACGGTTATTTAACGACCTGCTGGGATCGATAAAGGTCCAGATTTTACGGTGCGTGTTGTAGATGTGTCTAAGAGTTGCACACTCACCTACAGGATAAAGATCTGCATAGCATCCTGGGTAGATAATATTGAATGTTCCATCGTCAAGAGGAAGGGCAGCAATGAGATAGCCATGAGTGCCAACGACGTGCATATGGTGTGGATCTTCGCGGTTTGCACATAGGCCAAAGAAAGCATGTCCTTTTGAAAAGTCTATGGAGAACTTTTTCGATATCTGTTCCCGGGTTAGTTTTTCAACGACAGGAAGATTTTTCCACCATTTAGGATCATCAAGGTTGGCTGTTGTGAGTTGAAGGTCAAGCTCTTCAATCCCTCTTTCGGTATACTCATGGTTGATAACTCTTAGGTGAGCCTCTCTTCCGAGCATGCTGAAAAAATCCTTAATGGAACTCTGAGTGGTTGGGGAAATGGAGATGACATGGTCTTGGTTTGTGATCGGAACTCGCTGTCCATTGATAGGCAGGGTCATTGTGTAGATGGGATTGGAACTATTTTCAAGGCATTTGACCTGCAGTAGCTGGTCATTGTAGTAGTTCATCCTCTTGTCCATAAAGGTGCGTCCAAAGATTTCCCGAGTAGTCTCCATAAGAATCATTGCAGGAACGGAGTCAAAGTTTATTGAAGACATGTTTCGAAAGACAGCCTTGAAGAATCGATCCTGGAGATTTGGATTCTTTTCTAGCATACGTATGTATTTGGGGAATTCTGCCGTCTTTTCAATTTTCTCTTTCGTTCCTTCAGCTGCTAAATAGTTGACCAAGGGGTATTGACGAGCTTGCCATTGAGTAAGCAACTCTCTTAGTTTATTGCAGTCTGCTTGAAATGGAACTGCGAGATTTCTATTGAGAGCATGCTGGGAAAGCGGCTTTGCAAGCAGGTCAAAGCGAGTTTGGTGCTGTTTGAGCTCTCGATAGGCAAACCGTTTGGGTGATAACGGAAAAACAATTGCCATTCGATCGCGAAACTCTCGAAGCGCCGCTTGATTATTTGCCTGTTTTGCCTCACGTATCTGCCGTTTCAGCTCAAGTTCTTGAGGATTCAAAAGCCTCGCCTTCATCTGCTGGATGGCCGATTTAATCAACCCCATTTCCTCGATAGACGGGCTCGAGATGCCGATAATTTGATCTTTGGCAACGTTTATGTTCCAATTGCGTAGAGCTTCTGAAAACCCCTTAGCAAGTTCGAGCGCTTTATCCGGGGCAGTCCCGAAGATTTTGCGGATGATATAGATAATTTTTTCAATGAGATTTGTTCTTCGCCAGCTGCTCGAAGGAGTGATTTTCAAATCATGATTATTGGATAGGGCTGTTACGAAACTTTGAAGAGTGGGTTGAATCGGAATCATACATGTCTCTTATATGTTTACGAGTTGAGAAAATCGAGATTGTCCTGGAGCCAGAGAGCCACCTTTTCCGCTGTGTTTCTGTAGAGCGGAATGTAGAGAACATCTTCGGTTGTATCGATATCGGTCAGCTGACCGAGTGAGAAGGCGTTTATATTGTTGTTAATCGAGTCGTTTTGATGGTCATATTCGCAGGTGCCTAAAATGTAGGCAGGCCCAAGCAAACATTTTCGGCTTATGCCATCAAGAACCTTAACTTCTACGAGCGCTTCAGATCGTCCCTCGCTTGGAATGATCTTGCCTTGAGCTGCAACATCTTTATGCGGTTGATAGCGATAGCCGATCTTCTCTTTACCCTGATCGAGGAGCTTTACCTCGAGGATATAGGCGCCATTATCTGGGACATACTGAAGATCTGGGATTTTTTCTATGGCGTAGATGAGACGCGATGTCAGCTCGCCTGTTTCATCATCTTCTACGAAATGGATCGATACCTGTTTTGTCTTTTGATCCTGCACAGAGGGGGCAAATTTATAGGAGCAGGAGCAGAGGAGTAGTAGAATACAACCGTTACGAAGAGTTCGTTTCATCAACTTCCAGCTCCTTGAGGCGTTCTTGACAGAGCTTTGCAACTTCCGTCGTCGGGAATCGGGTAATGGCCATTTTGTAGTAGATAATGGAGGCGCTTGGTCGTTTTGTACGCTCATAGAACTGGCCGATGTCAAAGAGGCCATTGGCTGCAATTTCCTGCATCTGGTTTAGTGTTCCAGAGGCAGCCTCGAGCGCAGCTTCCTGAGGAAAATCAGCTTGAAACTTCTGGAGGTTTAATTCTGCAAGCGGAAGTGGGTCGGGGTTATTCCCTTCAAGTTCGATCTGTTTTAAGTAGGCTTGAGCGACTCCTAAATAGCCTGCGATTGCAAATTGCGACTTAGGAAAACGGCGGATAAGTGTCTGGTAGGTGTCTATTGCTTGATCAAACTCCTCTCTTTCGAGAAGCATGGACGCTTTTTCTTGAAGAGCCGTTGCTGCCAGATCGTGGTTGGGAAGAGATGTTGCTACCTCTTCAAAGATCTCTAAGGCTAAATCCTTTGCCGGCATAATTTTAGGCATGGATTCATAACCGAAGGCGCGTCTGAAAGCGCCATCTTTAAGCTTTTGAGCGATGAGGAGTTTGTATTGAAAGACCTCTTCATAAAACTGAGGGTTGTTTTCAAGCTCGAGATATTGGGAGAATTCTTTATTGGCGATATCGAAATCGTCGAGGTTGAAGAGAGCAATTCCTGTATAGTAGTGCGCCTCTTTTGCTTGAGAGGAGTCTGGAAAGCTTAAGCTGACGGTACGAAATTGGAGGAAAGCTTCATCCCAATCTTTGTTTGCAAGAGATTGGAGTCCCTTCTTCCAGTGGTCTTCGAGCGATTCTGTGGCTACATATTTTTGATCGTGAAACCAGCCGTTCTTCCATACATAGGGCGCAGGAAGAGAGCTTGTAGAAGCTAATAGGTAGAAAGAGAGCAAAATAGCTGTTGTACGAATTCGCACCTGAATAACCTATGAATATCAAGAAATATAGTACGTATCCGATTTGATTATACACAAACAAATTCAGGCATTGAACTTTTCGGCCCAAGTTCTCGTGCCCGTGCACTTCGCTAAGCACGGGCACGAATCCACTTTTAAACAACTCTTCGTATTGGGTACAACTGTGGCAATTTCTACCATTGGTTTCATGCGTATCGTTGTTTGTTTAATTTTGGTTATTTTGAGCGGCTGTATGTCTTCGCAGGCAAGACAGGCTCAAGCGGCTTTTAACTCATCGGTCTTTGAGCATGCCCATTTTTTGATCAACCATCGGCTCTACCAGCTTGAGGGATGCGGACTTCTTCCCAAAGATCCAAATGGATCTTTGCCCCTCTTTATTTTTAGTGAAAAACTATCCGCCTATGACTATCGGCTTTCATCAGTTGAAAGCGGCCGAAAATTGGCTCTTTTAGTCATCGAAGACGCATTGCGAAGGATCAATCGTGATGACTCTTTACGTTCGTATGTGCTCAATTTCCCTTTGAGTGAAGAGGATCTCAGCATCACGATCCATTTTTATACATCAGCCGAAAGTAATGAGGTTGTAAGAGCGCCTTTGCTTGCTCTTATTTCAATCGAAGAGGGCAGCATTCGGTATTACACTTGGAGTGAAAAAGAGGGTTATTCGCTTAAAGGGGATGAAAAAATTATAGACGCATATAATATTTCGTGTTTATAATATCTTAATAATTATTTGATAAAGTTAGTTTTTTAAAAAGGAAATTATTATGTCATGTAGAATTGGATCTTCTGTTCCTTGCTATCGCGGCTGCGGCGCGGGAGCTAATGAATTTGTTGATGCTCACGTCCAGCAGCAGTTAACGAACCTGCAGGGAAGAGTGTTAGATCTTCGGAATAGACCAACATTCAGAGAAGTTGAAACAGAGCTTCACACTTTAGAGACAGAAATGAACACCGTGGTCAACAACCCCGACCATCGACGCGAATTTCAATCGAAAAATTCATCCTATCATAGACTAGCAGGTGAAGTTAAGGCAACTTTTACTCAGCTTCATGACTATCTTCATCAAAATAGCGACAAGCTCAAGGCAGAGAAAAAGTGGATTGAGCTCGGATTTTCTGAAGAGTGGCTCAAGGCCGATCCCGCCTCTGTTCATTTCATTGCAAACACTGGGGCCATTTACTCTATCCTTACTTTGAAAAATAGCCCTGACTTACTTGATCCCGAGCCTCTTCTTTCATTGGAAAATGGCCAGATTTCAGTTCTTGTAAAAGAGTGGGATGAGAGCGAATATGTACCTATTCAGGAGTTTCAAAAGAGAGTTCGCTATGAAGAGAGAGATGATATCTTTATCGATAATGAAGGAAAACATGGCTGGAACATGACCCAATGGGGATTTGTTCCCAAAGGCCGTTTTGAGGGCTTTGAAGCGTTTGCTCAAATTACGCCTGAAGCTCTTAAAACTGTTGTAGATCATGGAAAGACCTTCTGGAGCCCTGAGCAGCAAAAAGATAGAAATGGCAATGAGAGAAACTGCGTTATTCAAGTGACGGCCAACTTTAAATCACGAATGGGACTTCCAAGAACCGGATGGGCAAAGAACGCAATTGAAACGTTCAACCATATTGGCATCAGAGTCATTGATCCAAATGGTAAAGTCTACTCCTTTGGTTATGAGATGACCGATGAGAATAATAGAGCTACCTTTAAGTCTTTTAAAACCTTCTGTGGAAGTGCAAATGCACTCGGCGCTTGGCCAGACTTTGACGTTCTTCGACCTTTCGAAGATTGCAACGTTACAACAGCTGCAATTAGTGAAGAGGGCTTTAATAAGGTAAAGAAGTTTATTGAAGAGAACAAGGGTTGCCGATTTAACTCCATCAAGCAAAACTGCGCAAAGCACGTATCGCTTGCTTGCAAAGAGGTTGATATTGATATTCCCATCTACCAAGATGCCTTTGAATATCTTGGAGGGGCTCTTCCTTCGTTAAGTCAGATCCCGGTTATAGGCAAGCCTCTTTCCTGGGTTGCTAAAGTTGTCTCTTGTGTTGCAAGGGCAATCTTTAAGGTTATTCAATTTATTACCCCAGAAATTATTAAACTGCCTTTCAGGGCTGTTTGGAAAAGTTGCAAAACCGTGGCTGGCAGTCTTTTGGCGCTTATTTTAGGTGCTAACAAGATGAAGCCAAGAGATCCAACCGATCCGAGAAACCAAGAAGATGTTATCGATCCTGCACGTATGAGCTCCTTCTCGAAGGTGTTCCGTTCCTGGAAAGATCTCTTTAATCCGGACATTAGCCGGGTTGCAAGCTCGAAGAAAGTTATGGATTGGCAAAGGGCTCAACGTACAAACGCTGTACACCATGCAGGCGTTGGCTCAAGGCTTTGCATTGTGCCGCCAGCGCAAGCGGTGTAAGGGATAAAAACGATAGAGTAGAGATAGGATTAAACTCTTAATCTCTACTCTATGGTGTTATTTCAGAATCCCGTAGAGTACCAATGAGGTCTTTCCATTCGATCGTTCATTCTTTGCTTCTCGGATTCGAGTTTTTGAATGATATCGTCATATTTTCCGTTTTTATTGAGAATTTTCAAATCTTCACCGAATTCGCTTAACTTAACGTCTCCCATTTTCAATCCTGTCATCCATTCCCCAAGCTTGCCAATGCCTACGATTGGGGCGAGTATTGGAACGGCAAGTGGAGCGGTGAGCATCGCAAAGGGATTATTTACTGAGGCGCTGAGGATATTCTGCATTCCTTCCCAAACAAAAGTAAAAGTTGGATCTGCTTTTAGAATTAATCCGGATGAGTCCGTATATTTCCACATGGTGTCATAGTCTTTACACTTCTGATATTTTTCGATTATTTTTTCAGCTGTACTTCTAATAGCTGTGCCGAGATTTTTCTCAGGATCATGTATGCCTAGTTCAGATAGATCATTTGTGGGTTTTATCTGAAAATTACCTTCCGAGTCGGCACACAAATTATTTCGAAGCTGTTCTTTACTTTGTTCTGAGAGTTTTGGTTTACGCTCCTTTTTGCCAATTTTCCCTTCATGACTCTTTTCTTCAAGACCCTTTTGTTTACTGATCAATTGATTAAGAAAGTAAACATTTCTTTCCATCTGCTTATCTGTAAAACCTTGGGTTTTATCATCTATTTTATGTATAGATTTTGTACGTTGTGTAGTGCTTTCTTGATCTTCAATCGTTGACGAATTATCCTGCACAAATACAGGTGGAATATTCTTTTTCGGGGAATTGACTAACTCGACCTGTCTATTGATAAAAGCAGTAATTTCATTAGCTGTTTTGTTATCTAGAGTACCTCCAAGTCTATTATGCAGGCTATTTCTAGAAATGAGGTAGGATTGCCCCTGTATATTTTTGCATTCAACGAAGTTTGCAGGGTTGGTCAAACTCAATTTGGCAAAAAATAACCAAACTTTATTGTACCAAGTCGCTTTAAAGGCTCTAACATCTGCTGTTGTACCATCATTTTGCGGTAGTTGCAGCCGATGTGCTTTAATGTCATATTGAATTTCCATACGCTTCACCTTATTAGGGATTATTTTAATTCTAATACTAATCTATGGAATAGTCAATAAACGGTCTAATAATCCTGTTTCCAGGTGAGCGAGGCAATTCCTTCGGCATCGTCGCCCACTTCAGCTTCAGCCTTAAGCTGGGAAGTGACATCGACGCTTAAGCCTACTCGATTAACATCTGAAGAGATCTGCTTAGAAGCAGTTACCATGACAGTATCTGAGATATACTTGCCTACTTGAACGGATACATCATTGGAATCGGTGTCATTTTTCACATCGAGCCGATCTATTCCAACTACGCTTCGAAGAGTGTCTATCATTGAAAAGGCGCTTTCCCCCTTTTGAAGGGAAATGAGGACTTGGGCCAGCTGCAAGCTCTCAAGCGGGGAGACATCTTGAATGCCTTTATTAAAAAGCACCCACGAAATAATTTCCTTTTCACTCATGGGGGGATTCGACTGAAAGCTCACAATTGGCTTATCGAGAGATCCCGTTACATTTGCCTGAACCGCTATTTGCGGCAAGTTCATACTGGATGAAAGGTTGATATTGGAATCGTTTAGGATATCTCCTTTGAAAAGGATCTCTCCATGGATAATTTTTAAATCATGCCCTGCTAAACGGAAGGTACCCGAGGTACAAGAGAGGGAGCCATTGGCGAGGTAGGAGTTTGAATTTCCCGATATGTTGAGTTGGCCTGTCCAGAGGCTTGTAAGGCCGCGTCCTTCGATCCGCCCGGTATTGGGGATAGTGATATCGAAGGAGAAGTCGAGGGGAGTATTTTGAAGAAGCGCCTCTTCATCTTTGAAGGCGACCTCAAGTAATGCAATATCTTGGGTGAAATTAGCACGAAGATCGAGAAGGGCATCATCGATAGTAAAGCTTCCTTGAAGATTGATATTGGAATCACTTCCTTTCAAGTTAAGATTTCCTGAAGCAAAAACCTTTCCTAAGTCCATATTGACCAGTTCGAGCTTTTGAGGATGAAATTCAAACTTGGATACAACCTTGTCCTGGCTAAAATCAATCTCCCCTGTAGCTGTAAATGATCCCCCCTGGTCATCGTGGCCTCGTGCGGCTGTTATGAGAATTTTTCTTTCCTGAATGGTTCCGTTTATTTCTATATCTTTAATTCGGCCGCCGATGGCTGGGATTTCAAACTCTCCCTTGGAGACATCTATTTTTCCTGAAAAGGATGATCCTTGGAGAGCTAATGTAAGGCTTGCTCTACCCTTGCATTGGAGCTCTTCTGGGAAGAAAGCTGAGCTGACGATCGCAAGATCAATATCTCCAGTAATCGCTCCCTTAATCGACGTTGGTGTGACAGTGAGAGCAAGAGTACATGGCTTATCAAAGGTCTCGCCTTTGGTTGTAGACTTGATGTCAGCCCGATATCCATTAATTGTACATTCATAATCGGTAACGAGCGATAGGCGCACTTCGTCGAATGATTTGAGCGTTGTTTTTGCAGTTCCTGTAACCATGCCCAAAGGATGAAGAGTGGTTCCGGAAAGTCCAAGAATGAAGGAATGGCTGCCTTCAATCGGCACAAAATGGCTAATCCCAATTTTTGTGAAGGGGAGGTCTACGCCTCGAAGCTCTCCTTCGATCGTGTCATCTTGACGTGAAAATTGGCCTGTCAAAAGAGAGCTGGAGTTATTGCGTAAAGTAAAAGGGCTGACGATGCATGATGTTTTTGTCCAAGATGCTTGGAGCGGTTTTTCAAGTATAAGCGTTCCAAGAGAAAGGGAAGAAAAAGTAAGCACCTCTTCGTGAGATTTGTCTTGATAGCTTCCTTGAGCATTAAGTGTGAGATCTCCCTCGCCGTTCACCAGAAATGATAGACCCGTCTCTTCCGTTTTGCAGGAAATGGTGAGCTCTTTTTCATGGAATTTGAAAAGGTTTACATTTTGAGCATGGCATTTCAGCGCCAGATTTTTATCGGAATAAGAGCCATTGATTGTTGCTTGGCCATAGTGTGTATGGTGAATAGCGCCAATAAGATCAAAGTGGCTAGGTGTGAATGAAAAGGTCCAAATCCCGTTTAAAGAATCACTGTTTAAAGAGCCCTTTGAATTAAGCGAGAAGCCAGTATCGCCAAAGTTTGCTGTGAAAGGGATGGCGTGGTTGTCGATCTCCATTTTTCCTTTAAGCTGCATTTCTTTGGTGAGCAGGGCATCAATTGAAGAATCAAATACATAGCTTTCTTGTTCTAGAATTATCTGCTGAAGATTTGCTGAAGAGAGTTCATCGGTTGTGAGCTTTTTATGCGGCATCAAGGGTTTATTGAGATAGGTTTTGATATGGTCTAAAGATAGTTGTAGGCCTTGAGGATCTTCTTTCAGCGATCCTGAAAGCTCGATCTTATTCAAAGGGTTCATTTTATAGACGGTGCCTGAAACCTTAGCCTCTTGAACGATAAAGGGGGAATTGGTTGAAGCAGTCCCTGAAAGGGAACAGCGAAATTTGTCATGGAGTGATGTTTCGAGAGAAAAGGGGAGTTTTTCAAAAGCTCCATCGGTATCGAGAGCAAAATGGATGGGAGTTGAGTCGGGAATTGTCCAGAAGCGGCCAGTGATTGAGGCAACACATCTATCTGGGTAAAAGGCTACAGAGCCTGCAATTGAAAGGGATTGGTTTTTGAGGACAAGCCGATCGAGGGATAAGTGTCGAATGATAATGGGAATCTGCGAGTTTGATGCAGTAGCTGGAAATGAGCTGTCATGAACAGCAACAGTTCCTAAAGAGAGTGAAAGAAAGGAAATTTTGCCAGTAAGTGCTTGATACCACTCAGGGATGCAGGCAAGAGATGAAATAGTGATCTTTGGGCTCTCTTTATCGCCAATTCGGACATCTTCGAGAGATATAAAGAAGGGAGGAATGCCTGAGAGTCGCTCTATTGTGACAGGCATCTCGAGCGCTTCGCTTAGAGAGTCCTCGCACAATTTTTTTAAGGGGTTCTGGATGATGGGACTCTTCAACAAGAGGGCAGGTATGGTGAGCAGGAGGAGAGTGAGAATGAGGAACAATTTGAGTGTCTTTTTCATCAAAAAGATTGCCCTATACTGAAGTAGATCTGAAAAGGAGGATCTATATTTGGTCTTCGATTTAAAGGAAATGCTAGGTCGAGCCTTAGAGGGCCGATCGGGGTTTTATAGCGAATACCAAATCCTGTCGAGTGAAGATAGGGCTTATGGATCTGGGGCAGCCAATGTAAATAGACATTTCCAACGTCGTAAAAGAGCACATAGCCGAGCGATGAGGAGGTTCGAATGCGCGCTTCGAGTGTTCCTGACAGCATCGACCTTCCGCCGACGGGAATATTGTGTCGGTTGAGCGGAGCAACGCTTAGGGATTTGTATCCTCGGAAAGAATTATCTGATCCGCCAAAGAGCCGATCGGGAAGAGGGATTACATCTTCAGCTTCTCCGAAGATATTGGCCATTTGCGCTTTTGCCGCTAAGGTTAACCCATCTTCAAAGAAGGAGTAGTAACCTGTAAGGGAAGAGGAGTGGATGAGGTAGGGATATGGTTTTCCAGCGAGCTGAAAAGCGGGGGTTAGTTTGCAATTGAAGATGGCTCCCATCGTTGGATCAAGGAGTGAATTTGCAGAGCTCCATCGAGCTTGAAAAGGAAGTTTTGCAATTCGAAAGAGATCGTTTCCATCAAATCCATGCGACGTTAGCCGTTCGAATTGAAGGCCTCGAACAATATCGAGCTCTTTAGAAAGGGCTGTTTCAAGAAGAACAGAGGCTTTAACTGCTGAGCTGACGTAGGAAATTGTTGTTGTGAAGTCATATTCTAAGAGGTAAATCAGGTTTTGCTTGTATTTGAGGAAGTTGGGAGTTGTGTATCGTAGCGTGACAGCTCGATCATGCTCCCAAAGATCGGCTCGAAAATCAAAACGCTGTCCACGTCTTGCAACATTTCTATGGTTCCAGAGAAGAGAAACCCCTGGTCCATAGGTAGTTGTATAGCTTAATCCTGCACCAATTGTTTTTTGCAGCGCCTCTTCAGCACTAATTTCAATGGGAACTTTGCCGTTTTCAAGCGGACCCTCTTTGATGGTAACTGTTTTGAACAGTCCACTCTTTTCAAGCCGCCTCTGCATCTCCTCAATAGATGAGCTGGAAAATTTGTCTCCAGGACTCCATGGGCAAAGAGAGGTAAAGAACTCCTCATCGACTCCAGCTGTAGGTGCGATGTGGATAGGACCAAAAAGGCAGTAGGGGCCGGCTAGGACATCAAAAGTAACATCCAAGGTTGCCTCTTTTCGATCAGCCCATAAGGTGCTCTTCTGAATGGTTGCCAGAGGGTAACCCTTGCTTCTTAAGTCAGAAAGAATTTCTCTTTTTGCCTCTTCGATCTCTTCTGCTCGAACAAATTCTCCCGTTTTGATACGTACGGGACTTTCAATAGGCAGAACCTGAATCTTCCCATAGCTGTAGCGTGGGCCTTTATTTATAGAGAAGACGACTTTAGGCTGAGGCTCTTCAAAGATTGTTTGAACCGCAATTTCGCATGAAAAGTAGCCTGATGCCCAGAGAACTGCTTTTTGTTTCTCAATATCTCGTTCGGCCCGTCGTTTCAGGGCTGCAAAACTAACGGGCGGCGCTGCCTTCATTTGAAAGGTAGTTGATGCACGCTTTAGCGACTCAATTATTTTGTTGTCATCGGTGCCATCGGTCTTGATTTCAGCATCATAGGTTAATGCTGAAAGAGAACTAGATAGAAATAAAAGAAGAGTGAATATTGTACGCATGCTAAATATTATCGCCTCTATTTTGATTTTTGAGGAGTATAAACATACATATGAAAAGTGAACTTGCTTGGAAGAGGCTTAGATCAGTTTTAGCTGGCGGCGTCAATTCGCCCGTTCGAGCCTGCATGCAGATGGGGATCACTCCGCTTATCGTCGAGAAAGCCTTTGGTCCATTTTTAGAGGATGTGGATGGTAAAAAATATATTGATTTTTGCTCGAGTTGGGGAGCGCTCCTCTTTGGCCATGCCGATCCGAAAATTCAAGAGGCGGTAGTAAAAGCTTTAGGGCGCGGCACCTCCTATGGTGCATCAACTCTTCAAGAAGCTGTTTTAGGAGAGAAGGTTCGCCATTTTTTTCCAACTATCGAGCGTATTCGTTTTGTTTCTTCTGGCACTGAAGCGACTATGTCTGCGGTTCGCTTAGCTCGCGGCTATACGAAAAAAAATCGCATTTTAGTGTTTGAGGGCAACTACCATGGCCATTCCGATCAATTTTTGAAGTCGGCAGGTTCTGGTGTCGCATATACCTCTGGCGTGTCGGGAGTGCCTGCTGTATTTAACTCCTGCACCGATCGAATTGCCTATAATGATATGGACGCTCTCAAGCGCTATTTTTCGAGTGAGATGGCCTCTGATTGTGCGGCTGTCATACTCGAGCCTGTTGCAATCAACATGGGCTGTATTTTGCCGAAATCTGGCTTTTTAGAGCTGCTCCGGCAAGAGACAAAAAAGCGAGGAATCCTCCTTATCTTTGATGAAGTGGTTACCGGTTTTCGATTAGCACCAGGCGGTGCGCAGGAACATTTTGGGATAAAGCCCGATCTTACCTGCCTTGGTAAAATTTTGGGCGGCGGCTTTCCGATAGCCGCATTTGGTGGAAGAGTTGACATTATGGAGTGTTTAGCTCCGCTTGGCCCCGTCTATCAGGCAGGAACGTTGTCTGGAAATCCAATTGCGACAGCTGCAGGTATTCAAGTGCTCGATATGATCAATCCAGGTATATATCAAGATTTAGAACGAAAGACGAAGCGGCTCTTTGAACCGGTTGAAAAACTTGTTCAGAAGAAGAAATTGCCTGTTTCAGTTGCTCGAATTGGCTCTATGGGCACAATCTTTTTTAGCCCTCAAAAAGTTGAAACTTTTGAGGATGCAAAAAAATGCTCTCAAGAGCTGTTTCGTGAATTTTTTGTTCGATTACTAAATAAGGGGATATACATTCCGCCTCTACAGCTTGAGACGTGGTTTGTATCAACTGCCCATACCGATGAGATGATTGATGAAGCATCTACTGCGATTATTGATACATTACTCTCTCTTTCTTGGCTCTCTCTTTCCGCTTGAAGCTGCTGAGAGACAGCTTCCGAAATTAGCAGGCGGCAAAATCGGGCTTATAGAAATCGGAGATAAATCAAATGAGATCTCGGATGCTACCTGGATCTATGTCCGTGCGGCCCTAAAGTACTATTCTCAAAATAAACCAGACCTCTTAATCATTCAGCTCAACACTCCTGGCGGAGAAGTTTTTGCTGCCGAGAGGATAGCCGATGCCTTGAAAAACTTTGAGAAAGAGAGCGGCGTTCCCGTTTTAGCCTATATTAATAACTGGGCAGTCTCTGCAGGTGCGATGCTCACCTTTTCTTGTCCCATAATCGCAGCTTCCAAAGACGCTATTATGGGCGCTGCTATGCCTATTACTGTTGGCGCTGAAGGGATGCAAGCAGCCCCTGAAAAGGTCAACTCAGCGCTGAGAACCGATTTTGCAAGCCGTGCGCAGTTTTTCGGCAGAAGCCCCGCAATTGCAGAGGCGATGGTTGATCCCGATACCATAGTGGTACGTAGAAATGGCCAGATCATAAAACTTGCCAGCATGGACGAGGTAAAGAAGGGTTCAGATGAAGTGATCTCAGCCAAGGGAAAGCTTTTGACCCTGACAGCACATGAGATGAAAGAGTATGGCATCGCCGATTTTCTCGTTGAGCCTGGCTCGCAAGAGATTGCCCAAGTAGCTTTAAAGGACCATCCGTTAGTTGTCCTTCCTTGGGCCGAAGTCTCTCCTAAGGAAGAGATCATCCCCTTTAAGATGGACTGGCAGACTAGGTTTGTCGCCTTTTTGGCATCTCCCGCAGTCTCATCCGTCTTGGTAATGGTGTTTATGGTCAGCATGTATATGGAGATCTCTTCGGGCGGATTTGGGTTGGCGGCCCTTGCTGGCCTTACAAGCCTTTTCTTTCTTGGCCTTGTAAGTAACTCTCAAGAGGCTATCTCCTGGCTTGAAGGGCTTCTTTTACTTTTTGGATCTCTTCTTATATTTATTGAGGTGGTCTATGTCCCCACCTTTGGCTTTTTAGCTGTAATTGGCGGCCTTTTCTGTTTGGCGGGTGTTTTTGGCATCATCTTGCCAGGAGTTTCTTCAGTTCGCTTTGAGGGTACTTCGTTGAATGCGGCTGGAGATTATGTGCTTCTTCGCCTGGTTTGGCTGATGGCGGCTATGCTGCTCTCATTTTTGATTATACTTCTTTTAGCCCGCCCTATGAAGAAAAGGCTTGAGATGCTCTCATGGCTTGTTTTAAAAAAAGAGCCGCAGCCTAGCTTACAGTTTAATCCTGAAGAGGAGACAATCAAACTTGGAGCAGAGGGTACTGTTGTTTCAACATTGAGGCCTTCAGGGAAGGTTGAAATTGAGGGCAAGCTCTTCGATGCAGTATCCACTGGCCAGTTTGTAGATAAGGGAAAAAAAGTGAAAGTTATTGAAGTCGTACTTGGAAAACTTGTTGTGGAGCAGATAGCATGATTGAAGTACTCCTTTTTCTTCTTCTCTCGCTTTTCCTGCTCTACTTGGAGTTTTATCTTACCAGCGGCCTTTTGGCCGGTATTGCAGCTATAACCTACATCGTATCGATAGTCTTTTTAGTGAAGGCGGGATTTGGTTTTTTAGAAGTGTTCCTCTTTGTGCTTGTATCGCTTGCCTTAGCTGCAGGAACCGTTTTGCTGGCTATGAGAAGAATTCGACAGTCGGCCGATTCCAACACCTTTTATCTCGATACGACACAGGAAGGTTTTGTTGGGGCGTCAGCCAATACCAGTTTAATTGGCAAGAGTGGTATCACACAAACAGACCTCGGACCCTCTGGTTTTGCAGAAATTGAAGGGCATCGAGTACAGGTGGTCTCATCAGGTCCCTATATTGAACGAGGCGAGAATGTTACAGTTCTCTTTGCTCGAGGGGCCTATTTAGTTGTACAGAAACAGAAAGGTTGAATTGGATGAGTAGCGTACAGTTATTGCCTCTTCTTTATTTTCAACCTCAGAGATCACAGAGCCCACAGAGATTATTCCAGGCTATCTCTCTCTGTGTGCTCTGTGATCTCTGTGGTAAATTTTCCTCTCTCTACTTATACGATTTGCTTAGCAATTCGTATAATCACACTCAAAAAGGTAGATAATTTATGGAAAACGTCGGAAGCATTTCTTTTCTCTTATTAGCGCTGATTGTCGTTTCGGTGATCGTCGTGATGATCCTGGCTAAGTATGTCGGGCTCTGGTTTCAAGCCTTTGTTTCAGGAACCCCTATTTCCCTTTTCAATATTGTGGGAATGAGCTTGAGGAAGATTCCTCCTCGCATCATTGTTAATGCCTATATCAACGCCTATAAGGCAGGCCTTCGAGACATTAATGTTGCAGATCTTGAAACGCACTATCTTGCAGGTGGAAATGTTATCAATGTCGTAGCTGCCCTTATTGCAGCTCAAAAGGCAAATATTCCCCTTGATTGGAAGCGAGCGACAGCGGTTGATTTGGCTGGACGCGACATTCTCGATGCCGTTAAAACTTCGGTTAACCCAAAAGTGATTGATTGCCCCGACAGAACGCATGGAGAGTATATTACCGGCGTTGCAAAAGATGGTGTGCAGTTAAAATGCCGTGCAAGAGTCACTGTACGTACTAATATCTCACAGCTTGTTGGCGGCGCAACGGAAGAGACCATCATTGCTCGCGTGGGCGAAGGGATTATCGGTGCGATTGGCGCTGCTGACTCCCACCTGCTTGTTCTTGAAAACCCTCAACTGATCTCCAAGCGCGTTTTGGACAAGGGGCTTGATGCACAAACTGCTTTTGAAATTCTCTCAATTGATATTGCAGACATTGCCCTTGGCGAGAATATCGGCGCCAAGCTTCGAGCTGATAAGGCGGAGTCGGATAAGCGTATTGCTCAGGCAAAAGCTGAAGAGCGCCGCACCATGGCTGTGGCTTTAGAGCAAGAAAATATTGCTCAAGTAAAGCTTATGGAGTCTAAGCTGATTGACGCACAGGCTGCTATTCCCATGGCCATTTCTGAGGCCTTTAGAAAGGGGAACTTAGGCATTATGGACTACTACAAGATGGAGAATATCCAGTCTGACACCAAGATGCGCAAGAATATTTCTGGAAGTGATGTGTAGCCTATGGATGACATAATCGGCGATATTATTGGATTTTTGATTGCCTTCATAGCTGTATTGACCCTTGTTGGAAGCTCGCTGAGAAGGCAGAGAAAAATAGTGACAGTTCCTCACGCCCCTTTAGAGGTTGAAAAACGCATTCCAACGGGCAGAAGAGTAAAGCCGCAAGAGCATCACGATGAACATGCCCAAGCGCTGCAGCCATCTCCTGCACCTCTCAAACCAGAAAAGAAAATAACTCCTGCGCAGAAGATGCAAATTAAAAAGATGGTATTGCATTACGAAATCTTATCACGTCCTAAAGCCTTTAGAAACAAAGTATGAAGCTTGATAAGTCGCTAAAGTCACAGATTGTAGAGACAAAATTTCCTAAGAAGCCATCAATTGGTTTTGGGAGGAAAGCTCTTTCTGTCATGACCAGTGTGCTTGCCACTCCTATTTCAGTGGTTCATGGTTTTATTGCCACTATTCAGAATTGCGGAAAGCTTTATCACGCTATATTTGATGATCAATCTCCTGGAGTGGTTGACAAGCAAGTTTTGCAAAATCGCGATGTTGAACAGCTGCATGGTACATCTGCAAAGTTTCATCCTAACAAACCCACATCCGTTGCCAATATAATTCATGGCATTATAGTTTCACTCCTTCGAATGGTTCCCTTTCTAGGTATGCAGCTTGCCGAGCACTATGACCGCAGAAATACATTGAGTGGTTTTCTTGACACTCCCGCTTTTACCTCCTTTATTACGACTCATAATTTAGAGGTACAGCAAATCATTTATAATGATAGTGATAGAGCAAAGATTAAACCTAAAGTAAATGAAATTGAGTCCGCGTTGAAGGTGTACAGTGCTGGAACTTGCAAGAACGTTGAGATACCTCATGAAAATGGCAAGAGGTCTCATGAAGCAACGTTGATCATTGGGCCGCATGGCAGAGAAGATGCGCCTGTAGTGATAATGTCTCATCCCAATGCGGAAAGTCGCACAGATTGTAACTGGCCCCCATTTTTGAATAAGGGGTACAACATTTTGCTTGTCGACTATGCAGGAGATTATAATAGCAACAATCCCATCCCCTGCTCAGAAACGGCTATGAGAGAGGATGCTGAGGCTGATATTAAATATGTCGTGAATACGCTTAAGTCCAAAGAAATTGGCTTTTATGGGCTCTCTCTTGGCGGGGCGCATGCGGCAAATCATGCTCAAATTCTATCTAAGCTTCAAGGCGAGGCGAAGGATGGTGACCCAATTAAAGATGTAAAAATACCCTTTCTATTTTTGGACCAAACCTTTTCGAGCAATGCAGAAGCTGCTGAAAGTGTAGTAGTTAATAGAACAAAGTCTAAATTGATCGGATCTTTAGTCGGACAAACGACACACGCCGAAGCCGTTGCTGAACATCAGCGCACTCCAGATTGTGATGGGCTCAATACAGCATCAAAACTTGCCCATTTTGAAAAAACCTCTGGGTTTACTGAGACAAAAATCATCATTGTTGGAGCTAAATCAGATTCGATCTTAGGCGGTGAAACAGACGGCAAATTTGATAGCACAAAAAATTTAAGCCATCTGCTCGATGAAGCTGCAAATAACAGATTTGAGGGTAAAGTATCACATATTATGATTGAAGCTCTCTCTGGAGGCATGGATCCAGCAGGACATTGCGCTCCCTTTTCAGCCGATAGATTAGTGATCGAAGGTAAAGTTATGGATACCAACCCCATTCTTCAAGCAATCCCTCAAGCATCTACCCTCTCCTAGAGCATTCGAAATAAATAAAGAAATAGTTTACCATAAATATAGTACGGCAGGGGGTCTATATGTCTGACGTAAGTAAAACTACACACGCTCATAAAACGCACGAAACTCATAAACAACCAGCTCAGGGGAAACAGAAGGGAATAGGGCTTGGTGGAAAAGTACTTACCATTGCTACAAGTGTTGTGGCTACTCCCTTATCAATGGTGCACGGTTTTGGCGCGACTATATGGAATATAGGAAAGTGCGTTGTGGCGCTCATAAAAGAAAGGGGAGTCAAGTCGGAACCCAAGACACATATTCAATCGGGTACGGTGACACAACAAGAGGCTGTGAAAAAACCAGGGGATCCTGTTCTTGTTAAATCCAAAGCATTTGATCCAGGGCACCCAGAGTCCGTAACATATGCCATTCACTGTGTTGTGGTTTCTCTGCTTCGAATGGTGCCGTTCTTAGGTATGCAGCTTGCTGAACACTTGAACAATACTGGCTCACTGAAGGGTTTTACTGAAACCCATGCATTTGCCTCTTTTATTGAATCGCATAAGTTAGGTATTCAGCACCAGGTGTTTAATGACGCAGGGAGGGCAAAGTTGACACCTAATATTGAACAATTGAAAAAAGATGTTCAAGATAATCACCCTGGAGCCAAATGTCGTGATCTTACTATTAAGTCAATAGATATAAATGGCATTGAGCATTCTCATGATGCTAATTTGATTATTAGGCCAGGAGGTAAAGCGAGCGATCCTGTAGTTTTTATGTATCATGGAAATGGGATGACGCGCGATCAATGCAATTATCAAGCCATGCTTGACAAGGAGTATAACGTATGTCTCATCGACTATTCAGGAGATAGTAAAAAGGGAAAAGCTTCTGAATCTGAAATGCGACGAGATGCAGAAGCCGATATTAAACATTTTGTTGAAAAACTTGGAGTAAAAGAAATCTCTATTTACGGCATTTCGCTTGGTGGCGCACAGGCTGCAAATTGTGCTCAGATTCTTTCTAAACTCCAGAATGATCCTGAACAGAACGAAAAATTTAAGGATGTAAAAGTACCCTTTGTATTCTTGGATCAGACTTTTACAAAAAGTGCTGAGGTGGTTGGAAATGTGGCTAAGAATATCACCAACTCAGGATTCATTGGATCGAGCATTGAGGCATCAGCGCAGTCGGATGTTGATGTGGCAATGACGCACGATCCAGCCGCTGATGGATTGAACACTGAAGGGAAGATGGAGAGCTTTAAGAAAACTGATGGTTTCAAAGATACCAAAATAATCATTGTAGGTACCAAAAACGATATGATCATGGGCGGTAAACTAACTAAAAAAGAATATGATCCCGGGAAAAACATGAGTCATCGTATTGCAAAAGCGGCAATTAAAAACTTTGGAGATAATGTTGAGAACTTTATGATTGAAGCACGCTATGGAGGGCGGTATGCAGCAGGGCATTGCACCCCTTTTTCAGAAGACCATTTTGTCATGGATGGTGAAATAAAGCGCGAAAACCCTATTCTTCAAGCTATCCCCGAAGCACCTCCATCAACAGGACAAGAAATACCTGAATAATGAATCTTATTCTCTCTCAATGGACAAAACTGCAAGAAGCGATTACTCGCTCTTGCAGTAGATCTCATCATAATCCTGGCAATGTCCAGGTTGTTGCCGTCACCAAGAATCGATCGCTGCAAGAAATTCAAGAGCTCTATCATTTAGGACAGCGCCACTTTGGGGAAAACAGGCCGCAAGCTCTCCTCGAACGAATAGCTGAATTTCCTGAAAGCTATTGGCATTTAATAGGCCCACTGCAGAAGAACAAAGTTTCAAAAATAGTTGGTAAAACCTATCTCATCCATTCGGTCGATTCTCTCGAGCTTGGGCAAAAGCTTGCAGCTTGCGGAGACTTCTCCCTTCTTCTCCAGGTAAACCTTTCAGGAGAAGCAACCAAACAGGGGCTTTCAGCTCACGATGCAGACGTTGTCTATGAACAGCTTCTCAAATTCCCACAGCTTAAAATTTTGGGTCTTATGACTATGGCTCCACGCTTTGATGGAACAAACGAGTCAGAAAAAAGTATTCGCTCAACTTATTCTAAGACTCGTGAGCTTCTGGTGAAGCTACAAAAAAAGTATGCAACTCCTCAATTTCGAGAGCTTTCGATGGGCATGTCGAAAGATTTTGAGTGGGCAATTGAAGAGGGAGCGACCATTATTCGGGTTGGTAGTTATTTATTTAATGGCCCATCTACGGTTGAAAAATAGCATGATTGGCAGAACGCCCTAATAATATATTTAACAGGATCCGCTTCGCTGCAGGATCGCCTACGGCGGCAGGATAGGAATTTTATTTGGTTTTCTTTCAAAATAGCCCTATCAAGGAAGACCCCCCCCCTCGCTTGTTTTCTTTATCCTGCCGCCGTAAGGCGATCCTGCCCGCGTCAGCGGATCCTGTTATTTTTTTGTTTTATAGTTCTCTTTGATTTAGTCGTTTATTCCTGATACAATCTCTCTTTCAACCAGTAAAGCGTAAAAAGTATGTCAACAGATCAGAAGAAAAAAACAGCAATTACTCCAACCAGACTTGAGGATTTTTCCGAGTGGTATCAGCAGGTCATCAAGGCTGCTGACATGGCTGAAAACTCACCTGTACGCGGTTCCATGGTGATCAAGCCGTGGGGCTGGAGCATTTGGGAGAACATCCGCGATCCGCTCGATCGAAGAATTAAAGAGACTGGCCACTCAAACGCCTACTTTCCGCTTTTTATCCCATTGAGCTTTTTAGAAAAAGAGGCCGCCCACGTTGAGGGCTTTGCAAAAGAATGTGCGGTTGTAACCCACCATCGTTTAGAGCTGCAGGGCGGAAAACTTGTTCCCACCGGTGAGCTTGAAGAGCCTTTAGTTGTCAGGCCAACCTCTGAAGCTGTCATCGGAGATGCCTTTTCCCGCTGGATAAGTTCTTGGCGCGATCTGCCCCTTCTCATAAACCAATGGGCAAACGTCGTACGCTGGGAAATGCGCCCACGGCTGTTTTTGCGCACCACAGAGTTTTTGTGGCAGGAGGGCCATACGGCCCATGCAACGGAAGAAGAGGCGCGAGTAGAGACAATGAAGATGCTTGATGAGTATCGAGCGCTTGCAGAAGATGTATTGGCAATTCCGATGATAGTGGGTGAGAAGTCCGAAGGGGAACGCTTCCCGGGCGCTGTCAACACCTATACCATTGAAGCGATGACCTATGATAAAAAGGCGCTTCAGTGCGGCACATCCCACTATTTGGGGCAAAACTTTGCCAAAGCCTTCTCCATACGCTTCAATTCTAAAGAGGGCAAGATGGAATATGTCCACACCACCTCTTGGGGATTTACGACCCGTCTCATTGGCGCTATGATTATGGTCCACTCCGACGATGATGGCTTGCGCCTTCCTCCACGAGTTGCTCCCTACCACGTTGTGATTATTCCAGTACTTACACAGGCAGATAAGAATGAAGCTGTCCTAGCAAAGGCTCAAGAGATCAAAGAGCAGCTTTCTAAGCTCTCCTGCTTTGACCGCAAGGTGGTCTGCCATATCGACAACCGTGATTTACGTGCTGGCGAAAAGGGCTGGGAATGGATTAAGAAGGGTGTTCCGATCCGGATTGAGATTGGTCCAAAAGATTTGGAAAATAGTTCTGTGATGCTCTCTAGACGCGATCAGGAGACTGGCAACAAGCAGAAAGTTGCATTTGACGCACTCACTCAGACAGTCTCATCGCTCCTTCCTGAAATGCAGCAGAATTATTTCTCGAAGGCAGAAGAGTTTCGCGACCAAAACGTCATCGATACCATCAAGACGTTAGATGAGATGAAGGCCTTTTTCACGCCAAAGAATGGCGACAAGCCTGAAATTCATGGCGGCTTTGTTCGGGCAAAATGGTGCTGCGATCCTGCGACGGAAGAGCTGTTAAAAGAGTTCAAGGTGACTATTCGCTGCATGCCGTTAAAGCAGAGCGGGACAAAGGGAACCTGCATCATTACAGGCCGCCCTGCGACTGTGGATGCGATCTTTGCAAAATCGTACTAGGCTGTGTGGTGCAAGAAAAAATTCAACGCAAAGACCCAAAGACGCTAAGAAGGGAATTAAAGTGATTTTTTCGATTTGAAAACTTTGCGACTCTGCGTCTTTGCGTTTAATCTTTCTCTGACAAGTTAACCTAAGAAGATCCAGTGGCCTCTTCGATGGTTGAAATGGGGGGATAGTTTTCTTTTGGTGGGCTTATTTATCTCTTCTTGTTTTTCAATCAGCTGATCGATTTGGGAAGCAATTTCTTGACGCCGAACCAAAGAGAGTTCCGACTCATCTTCCAATACTTCTGATTGAAGCTGTTCTGCATCTTTATGTACTTGATCAATACGGCTGCGCAAAGATTTAAGAAGTTCAGCATTATCGCTGAGCATTTTATCGAAATCTACCATCTCTTCGGGATTGCTCATAAGTGACTACTCTGGCTCCCCACATAATTCAACTATTTTTTTATAGTTGGCAACAACAATTTGATAGATCTGGTTGGTGCGCTCTTTGCGCGCCTCTCGTCTGTCTTCATTGGAGCTGAGCGTTGAGGGGTTGATAGTGTCGCCAAAATAGAGTCCGGCGGGTGCAAATCGCGCTTTTCGAGATTCTCCAAGCGCTACTTGAATTCCCTCTGGAGGTGGAAGCAGATAGTAGGTGTAGAGGCTTAATGGAACAATATGCGTCTTTTTAGCGGCCTTTTGCGCTAAGAGCATAAAAAGTTCTGCACTCGATGAGTCGAAGGGGGCAATCTCAATTGCGCCCTCAGCATCCTTGCGATCCCGCCCGCCGCTGGGAGCAACGAAGACGCACGCTCCGCCTTTATTCAAAAGAGCTTCAAGCTCCGCGATCGTTTTACTGTTGTGCTGCTGCCTTTCTGCACGCACTTCAGGAGAGTGTTCGATGTAGCGTTTAGAAAAGATGCAGAGGAGGTTTCTTCCGCGTGAAAGGGGCATGCAGAGAGGGTCAGTGATAACTCTGTGGCCTGCTACAAAAATCATGTTTTCAGCAATTTTTGGAGCTGTTTTTTCGATGAGAAGGCTAATGATTTGAGGATCGATTTCACACTGGTGGTTAGCAAGTAAAATGACGTTTTCACCAGCCTGAGTGAGTCTATCTATGGATTTGAGCTGCTCTAAGCCCAAAACATGTGAATGGTTCCAGTCAACGATCGGACGAACAAGGTCAATACCGAGTTGATAGAAATCAAAAGGAGCGCGCTCGGCCTGGTGGTAGCAGGGAAACTGCTTCGGATTACTGCATTCAGTGTCAACTAAGCGAATATAGGTTGAAAGAAGGGAGTTCATGCCCTCTTCGGCACCGCCTGCAAAACTTGAGCAGAATTCATTCACAAATCCTACTGTTTCAGGAGGAAGCTGAGAAGAGTCGAGCGTCTGTTTCCAACTGAGCTTCTTATCAACTGGACTTTGGGAAGAATTTGACATTTCTTGCTCCTTGACTCCTCAGCTATCTTTAAGGCTTTCTGCTCACCAATAGCACTGGCTATTGGGTTCGCCTCCAAGCCTTAAATCTAGCTGGGAGGCACTTCGCAATAAAAGCCAAATTTTGTCCAAACTCCAGTTGTCAACCATTACACCTCAAGCGGTTTGCCTGTAATCATCGAGTAAAAGTGAAAATCATTGAGGTGGAGAGTGTCGCTTGGTTCCCAGTCAATGCGTGCATTGAGAGATTCTGCAATCTCGTGGAGGAACTTGCGATCTTCTACCTCAAGATGTTTCATTAATTCTGGGTGTAAAGCAACTTTAATTGCAAATTGCTGATGACATTGAATTATCTTCTTTAAATTTCTTTCTAATTCAATTGCAACGCTCTCATGCGATTTAATTTTGCCAAGTCCTGTGCAATAGGGGCAATGGGTGAAAATGGTTTGGGCGAGGGATTCGCGGTTTCTTTGGCGAGTCATCTCGACGAGGCCCAGTTCACTCATGCCAATAATGGAGCATTTGGCTGAATCTTCGCGCATGCATTCTCTCAGGTGGTCAAGGACCCGGCGCTGGTTTTTCTTCGACCGCATATCGATAAAGTCGATCACGATCAAACCGCCCATATTGCGGATGCGGAGCTGGCGTGCAAGTTCTTCTGCCGCTTCGAGGTTAATTCGAACAAGGCTCTCTTCGACGTTTTGTGAGTCGAAGTTACTGCTTCTTCCTGAGTTAACGTCGATGGTGTGCATAGCTTCTGTTTGATCGAAGAAGAGGTAGCCGCCAGAGGCAAGCCACATTTTGCGCTTCAAGCTCTTGTCGATTTCGCGCTCGACTCCGAAGCGTTCAAACATCGGTATCTTATCTCTGAAGAACTCAATACGTAAGGGATGTTCTGCGGCATAAGGCGCATGGAGGCGCTTACAATGCTGAAAAGTTGGGTAGTCATCAACGAGGAGGCGGTCAAATTTTTTATCAACAGCTGTCATAAGGCTTCGTTTGATGATATCGGACTCTTCAAAAAGAAGTCCTGGGCCATGCAGCTTCTTGAAGTTCTCTACAATATCGCTCCAGGAGGTTAAAAGCTCATGCGCTTCAGCAATAAGCATCTCTTGGCTTGCCTGTTGGCTTGCTGTCCGGCAGATGAGGCCCATATCTTGCGGCATCTCGAATGCGCGGATGATGCGTTTTAAGCGGTCTCGAGCTGATCGATCTTCGATCTTGCGGGAAACCCCTCGGTGTGGGGAATTGGGAAGAAGCACCAGGTAGCGGCCTGGAATGGAAATTTTTGAGGTGAGGCGTGCACCTTTCGTGCCGATGGCTTCCTTAACGACCTGTACGATGACTAGCTGGTCGGGCTTTAAAACCTGATCGATGCGTACATCTTTATTTTCGTCCGCCTTCGATTTTGCTTCAAAGTCCATGTCGAACATCTCTTCGAACTTTTTCGAGTTCTCGAGGATATCGCTGATGTGGATAAATCCATTTTCGCCCTCTTTGATGTCGATGAAGGCAGATTGGATATTATGTAAAATATTGGTGACGCGGCCTTTATAGATATTGCCCGTCATCTGGCGGTCGCGCTTTCGCTCAACAATTAAATCGTAGAGCTGTCCATTTTTGAGCCGTGCAGCTCTGACCTGCTTTGGCTCGATATTGAGTAGTATTTCTTCCATGGGTCCTTAAACTATATTGGTGATTACTATGGTAACGAATCTGGTCTATTTGGTAACAGTAAAGTTAATGAAGAACGTGACCTTATGAAGAACATTACTCTTATTCTAGCATTTTTAGTTGGGCTTTTAGTCATCGTACGGCTTGCCTACACAGGAGAGACTATGGATCAGTATCATCCCTTAACGCCTGAAGAGAAGAGAGTAATCATTGATAAGGGGACTGAAGCTCCCGGAAGCGGCAAGTATGAAAATACTACTGAGCCAGGAGTGTATGTTTGTAAGCGCTGCGATCAACCGCTCTTTCTCTCTTCTCAAAAATTCTCATCCAGCTGCGGCTGGCCAAGTTTTGATGAGGTCATTCCTGGTGCAGTTATCGAAAAACCCGATGCTGATGGCGAGAGGACAGAGATCCTTTGTTCACGATGCGGAGCCCATTTAGGGCATGTTTTTACCGGGGAGCATCTTACAGATAAGAATGTGCGTTTTTGCATCAACTCCATTGCGCTTGTTTTCCTCCCTGCTTTTACTCCTGAAGGGTATGAGAAGGCAGTTTTTGCCGGAGGCTGCTTTTGGGGGGTTGAATACCTCGTTAAAGAGTTTCCAGGAATTATCAAAGTAACTGTTGGGTATACCGGAGGCCATACCGTTAACCCTACGTATAAACAAGTCTGCTCAGGCACTACTGGGCACTATGAAGCGGCAGAGGTCATTTTCGACCCTAAGAAGACAAGTTATGAAGATCTATGCAGATATTTCTTCGATATTCACGACCCCACGCAAAAAGACCGTCAGGGACCAGATGTGGGCAGCCAATATGCTTCGGCAATCTTTTACTTCACAATCGAACAGAAAAAGACGGCTCAAAAACTTATAGATATCTTGAAGAAGAAGGGATTAGATGTGCAGACGAAGCTGATTCCAGCAAGTCCTTTCTACCCTGCTGAAGAGTATCATCAGGATTACTACAAGAAAACGGGAAAAACTCCCTACTGCCATGTCTTCATGGATCGGTTTAAATGACTTTTTTCATATCTAAGAAGATGTGATTGATACGTTGATTCTCGTATCGATCACATCGTTTGTTGAATTCTTCGAATGTGATGCCATATTGCTCTGCCCAGCGCTCTTTATTCTGAGATAGGTGCTTTGCGATTTCTTTTGCAATTCCAATTCCAGGATGTATTTGAGGATCATTTTGTTTATTTTTGAGAATGGTGTCAAATATAAACTCAAGCATTAGCCAGAAATGAAAAGATAGGTCGGTAAGCGTCTTTTGATCTTCTAACAGAAAATAGGAGAAGTCAAAGTCTACAAGCAATGAGAAGAGATAGCTGTGAATAGGATTTGTGATATCGCCTTTGTGCACAAATTCAGCGAGCTCTAAATAGGCATCCCGTAGAGGTTTGGGTATCGCGCTTGAAACTTCTAGATGGAAGAAGTCGTGTTTGATAAATTGGCTTCTCGTTGCTGAGAAGGTGTCTGCTGAATTAGGAAAGACGATTTCTGGAAAGGGGAGAGAAACTGCACGTTTGTCTTTAAGCTGCTGGAGCATGAGTGATTTATTGCTCGGAACGCCAATAATGGGATGCATTTGCAGCGCATTCTTTCCATATTTAACATCCAGATAGGCCTGCATCATGCTAAAGGAGGGCGTTAGCTGATAGGTGCTGTTGTTTAGTCCTTTGATGACGCCAAATGTATTAAAGTTTTGATAGAATCTTAAGATTGTGGAAATGGGTATGCTGTGTCGATCCTCTGGACTGATCGTTCCTCCTAAAGATTGAGCAACTATCTGGTCATAGAGATGATCATCCCGGCTTCTCGTAATAGCCAAAAAATAGTGTTCGCTTAAAGGGGCCCTTTTCATCTTCTCAAGCCATTCGGCAAATTGCTGATCTGTGAGATTAAGAGTAGATCTAGCTATTTTCTGAGTCTCTAATGTGCCATCAAAGAGATGGAGGATTTGCAGGGTTTTTTTCCGTGCTTCCAAAATTGCTGATCTGAAATAGAGGGAGGTTGCGAATTGAAACTGGTTTATCTCTTTGTTCAGGAAAGATTGTAAGAGGATATAGGGAAAGCTCTCTTGGTTAATTTGTGTCTGGACCTTTCCTTCTTGAATAGAGTGCACAAATGAATTATAGGATTGTTTTGTGACATCTAGATTTTTTAGTCTATTTGAGATCATTTCTAATGTTTCTGTGCGAAGAAAGGAGAGCAGTGGGCCTCCCTGTACTTTTAATTCGCCAGCAACGCTTGATGGTGTGCCTGGGATATGTGAGGTTAAAGAATCAATTTTCAAATCGAGATGCGATGGAGCGCATTTTGATTCTTGCTCTACTATTTCAGGCGCTGATTTTTGAATATAAAGAAGATTTTTACTAGTAACTGATTCAGGTAACATTTTTTACTTATTTTTAAATTACTATAGTTTATTAATAGTAAAAATTCAATAGTAAAATTGAATTTTTACTCGTTATTCTGGTTGCTGTACATAGCACTTTTCTTCATGCTATAACTTTTGCATACACGAGACGATAGGTATGAGTACTCTTGAACCAATAAATGACTCGAACAAGCAGGAAGCAATCGAATTTCTCTTACGCCATGAAGAGTACACGCTTTTTTTATTGAGCAATTTGTCTGAGCATGGAGCGTCTCTTATTGATGCGCCCAATTCCGGCAATTTCAAGCTGATCCGTTCCAATGGGAAAATAGTAGCCGTTTTCTGTCTGACTCGCCGTAGCACGCTCTTGATGCAAACAGAGGTGGTGACTCCTCAACTTTTTGATACTGTTTTGACTGCTTGTCAAAAAGAGCCGATTGTTTTGAGCGGCGTTATTGGCGAATGGACGGCGTGTAGTGCTCTTTGGGAATATCTTAAGTCTAAACAAGTCATCACAAAAGAGACCTTAATTTCTAAAGAAGTGCTCTATAAAGCAGACCTGAAAGGACACTCTTTTGAACAGCAACAAAACGCTCGGCAGCTTCTGCCTCAAGAGTATGGAGAGTGGCGAAAGTTGAGAGATCACTACGTTAAAGAGATGGGCTTTCCAGACCCTTTGACAGAGGCGCAAAAAGAAGAGGAGTATTTTTCAAAAATTAAGGCAAAAATTCAGTGGGGAGTGTTTGAAAACAACACTTTAGTTACCATCGGTGATCTCAACGCTAAGGCGCAAGACCTTGGGCAGGTAGGTGGAGTCTTTACTCTTCCCGAATTTCGCGGCCGAGGGCTTGCAAAAGTACTCATGAAGCAAATTATGAAAGATGCACAATTGATCCACAACCTCCGATCGCTCATTATCTTTACCGACGAGGGGAACACAAAGGCGCGAAAGGTGTATGAGGGGCTTTCAAATGTTAAATTTGTGGGCTATTACGCGCTTTTATTTGGTGAATAATCCAATGTAGTTGTAAATGGTAGCGCGAGAAGTTTTCAGCTTCTTGGCAATGACTGGAGCTGCGTTTTTAAAATTGAAAATTCCTTTTCGATAGAGCTCTTGGACTAATTCTCTCTTTTCATCTCTCTTCAAATGTTTGAGCGACAGCTGCTTTTTATCTAAGTACTGTTGGATGACGATATCTACTTGCGCCTCACATCCCGATCCAAAGATCTCAATTGGGTTTTCAGCCTCTTTTTTAATTCGTAAAAAGGAGTTGAGCAGCAATTCTGCCTCTTGAAACGTGCTGACATCAACGTTAATGCAGATCAGACCGATAGGTTTTCTGGTTTTATTTCGAATCGTTATTGAGGTGCATTTTAAAGGACGCCCATCGAAGTTTTGCTTGAGGTACGGTGCAAAATGGTTTGGGAAAGAACCTGTCGGCACCTTCAATTCGTTGAGAGGAGAGGGATCGCCTACCTTTCTTTGGGAGATATTATGGTAGATGGCGGCAAGCTTTCCCTTTTCAAGATCATGGACAGCTACCTCTACGAAAGGATGAAAAAGCTCGACAATGGCTTCAAGTAAAGGTTCATACTGCTTCCATGCTTCTGTGAACGCAGTTTGTTTCATATATTCCTAAATTAGATGATGTGTCTAAAATATACAGATTGACAAAATAAATGCGCAAGGATAGAATATTTAAATTATTTTGGAGCTCTATATGCCTCGAACAAAGAGAGTGGCAAGACTTCTTCACATCCCAGGTATTGGTGTTGACCGGATGGGAAATAAGGCCGATGCTGCGCACGATCCTCAAATGTTGCGCTTAGAAAATCTCGATACCGATATTCCACCGCCAGCAATTGCAATTGATGTGACACGGGCTGCAATTGATAAGGATGACAACAACAGCTACTTGCCCTTCCTTGGCCAAGATGCTTTACGAAAAGCTGCTACAGAGAGAGTTTCTCGTGTTGCCAATATACAATATGATTGGAAGAGCCAGTGCATCATCACCGCAGGCGGTATGTCGGGTATATTAAACTGCCTTCTTGCAACTGTAGAGCCTGGCGATGAGGTGATTGTTACCGATCCCACCTATGCTGGAATCATCAATCGTATACGTCTTGCCGGCGGGATTGTTGTATTTGTGCCGCTCATACCCTCATCAGATGGATGGCGTTTGGATATCAAAGCGCTCGAGCGAGCGGCCTCTCCCAAGACACGCGTGATTGTAATCAGCCCTGGCATGCCTACAGGCCATATATTGACTCATGAGGAGTGGGAGGCGGTTACAAAAGTTGCCAGCCAGACAGATGCTTGGCTGCTCTATGACGCTGCTATGGAGCGGATTTTGTATGACCAAAGGCAGGTCGTTCATCCAGCCTCTTTTCCAGGTATGAAGGAGCGTACGATCACGGTCGGCGCCGCTTCCAAAGAGCTGCGCATGATTGGATGGCGAGTAGGTTGGGTCGTAGGTCCAGTCACTATTATGAATGATATTGGGCTTGTGAGCATATCGAACGTTGTCTGTCAAACGGGCATCAGCATGGCAGGCGTTGCTGCAGCGCTGAGCACATCGGACGATGGACTCCCGACAGCTGTGTCTGTTTGGGAGAAGAGGCGTAATCGATTGCTTCAAGAGCTTGAAGGTCTTCCCGTTATCCCGCCCCATGGCGGCTGGTCGCTCATGCTTGATGTCGAGAAGCTTGGGCTCTCATCGCCAGATGCATCTGAGAAGCTATTTGCCAATGCAAAAATTGCAACAACGCCCATGGTTGGATGGGGAAACAGTGCGGCCAAATATGTGCGTTTTGTTTTTTCAAACGAACCGGAAGAGCGGCTTATTGGGATTGGGAAAAGGGTGAGGAAGGCTTTAAGTATATAAAAAAAGCCAGGAACCCTACTGTTCCTGGACTTTTTAGAAGGGGCGTTGAGCCTCTTAAACTTTATACTTTTGCCAAGTTTGCATTATTTGGCAGCTGTATAACCGGAAAATCTACATCCGTCTCGGCAACCAGGTTGAAGTAGTTGGTGAAGATGTTAAGTACGACGGTTGCGACAATTTCGGCGATCTCTCCGTCAGAATAGCCAGCATTTCGAATCTCTTTAAGTTCTTCATTACTGACCTTTCCCCGTTTTGCTGATACTGCTTTTGCAAATTTTATCGCTGCATTTGTTTTAGGATCTTTGGAAGAGCCCTCGAGATTGAGAGTAAGTTCTAACTCTGGAACTCCGGCCTTTTTCCCAAGCAGCGTATGTGCAGAGGCGCAGTATTGGCACGAATTTTGTCCTGCGATTGCTAAAGCGATCTGCTCTCGAAGTTTACCTGAAATGGATGTTGCATTAAGGCTTTGAGAGAATTTGAGAAAAGCATCGAGAACAGCAGGAGAATTTCCCATAGTGGTGAACACATTGGGCGTCGACCCCAATGTTTGCTTTACCCCATTGAGCAGTTCTAACGTTTTCCCTTGCGGGTTAGTTACGGGTTTAATACGAGCCATAAAGTACCTCCTCACATTTGTGATCCATTACTCTAAGCTGTATCTACCTAATGGATTTATAGCAAATAAGAGGGTATCTGCTGCAGCTCTTCGAGGCTTCGAAGCGTGGGAAATTTCGGTGGTGTTGAAAAATGGTTGTCTTTCGCCTAAAAATAAGGCAGGAACCTTACTGGTTCCTGCGCTTTTCAGAGCTTAGATTGTTCCATTCCTTGGCGTACTTCTTTGATTTCTTTAAATAGTGTTAGGAAGAGGTTGTTTATTACTTCTTTCTCTCCAAAATCGTGAGAGACTTCATAATTAGTGGCCTCATCTAAGATCGTTTTGAGAGTGTTAATCATTTTATCATTTGGCTTGAAGACTACAATTTCGCGATCTGTTGAGAAGAATTTCTTAAAATTGAAATCGTTATCTTGATTGGTGGCTGGGCGTATAAAATATAATCTATACACCTTCTTGTCTATGGGCTTATAGACTGTCCAAGCGTCAAATCCATTATCTTTTTGTAGAAGTGATTTGACAACCCAATCTCCATTTTCGGCATCTTCAGAGATTTCCTGATATGAGCTCTCTATTGTGCTATAAATTTTAAAATTATTTTTTCCCATTATTTACTCCATTTTTAAATCTCATATAATTAAGTATTAATTAAATAAAGCTTTAATTAAGAAATGACGATATCTGCTGCAGCTGCTCTTTCAGAGCTGCGCTATTCTTGACAAAACGGCTCTGGGGAAGCTGGATCACCCCTTTGACAACTCCGTCGCTAGACAGGTGGATTTCGACGGGGTCTAAGCCCACATGGCTGCTGAGGATTGACTTCAATAAAATGATGTAGGAAGAGGGGGCAGTCGCGTTTACATTAGTAAACAAGAGGGATCACGACCCTTCCCGGTATCATTTTTCTCTTGAGAGGTTTCATTGAAATGTTTTTGGATAAGCTCGATCATTTTCTTATGTGTTGCCTTATAGATATCTACCGGAGAATTTGAGAATTTTTTTATATTATAGAAAATATTATTTTTAGAGTCGCTTGAGCCTAATTCGTTAACAAAATAACTATTTTGGTCTTTTGGTTGATACACATTCCACCACCAGACGCGGCGTATCGAATACCCCTCTTTGGGTTTGAAGTATTCATCGCGAGTATTATTATAGTACTCTTCCCAGTACTTGTCATTCGTGTCCATTACTTTTGGTGTAACAACCCAGTCTCCATTATTTGCATCAGGAAAGAGTTTATGGAATTCTTTATACGAAATTTCGGTTGAAGAGACTAGTTTAGAATTGGAAGTCATTTTAAAGTTTTGTCCTTGATTTTTTGAATTAAAAGAATTTCTGTCTATCTGACTGTTATTAGGGCATAAGTATTCTCCAAGTATATAGAACAGAGATTTTTCAACTGAACTATAACTATTATCACTGTTTTTAATAAGTTTATTTGCACCGTCGTCTACGAATTCAGATGGGTAGCGGATGTCTCTATTATTATATGTCGTGGTACTTTGAGTCACAGATGAATTATTGAAAATTTGTTGTAGAAAACCCATAATTAAACCTTTGAATTTTATTCATTAAAAATAACCTTCATTTTAAATTAAAGTCAATTAATTAAGAAATGACGATATCTGCTGCAGCTGCTCTTTCAGAGCTGCGCTATTCTTGACAAAACGGCTCTGGGGAAGCTGGATCACACCTTTGACAACTCCGTCGCTTGACAGGTGGATTTCGACAGGGTCTAAGCCCACATGGCTGCTGAGAATTGACTTCAATAAAACCATGTGCGAGGAGCGAAGCTTCTGTAAGTCGAAAGCTAATATAGTCTTATCTTTTGCTTTTGGCGGCGAGGGAGCAGCTTTTGGAGTGGATGGCTTTTGAAACTGCCTTCGTCCCGACATCGATTTGGCTTTATCATAGGCAAGATCGCTTTCGGACATGATTGCTGGAGTAATATGCTTGAGCTCGCCAAGCCAGCGGCAGGAAATAGTGGTCTCATCGTTTCTTTTCTCTTTAGAAAAGACGCCCCAAAGGAGGGCATTTTCAATGAGGATCGAGGATTGAGTTTCAAAAAGCTCCGGCCAGATAGGGATTTCCAAAATGGCATCACTTGTATCCGAGGCTCGCAAGATAGCAAATTTCTTCTGCGTCTTATTCGAAATTTTTACAGAAACCTCTTCAGCGATAAAGGCGAGCCGAAAGACAGAGCCCTCTTCAGCTTCTCGTGCCTTTTCTAGAGTGATCGCCCCTATTTTTTTGAGGGTTTCTTCGAATGAGGAGAGTGGATTTCCGGTGAGGAAGAGGCCCAAAAGCTCCTTTTCACGGAAGAGCAGCTCTTCACGGCTTCGAAGGCGTGGAAGCTTGGGAGGAGTTGAAAAGTGCTTTTCGGGGGAATCATGAGCTGCAAAGAGCGACATGAAGCCCGATTGAGTATCTTTTTGGTTTTTGGAAACCTCTTGGAAGATTGAATCCAGGATCGCTCTCATCTCATCTCGATGCCAGCCGATAAAATCAAAGGCTCCAGCATCAATGAGTGTTTCAACAGTTTTCTTGCCAATCCGTTTTAAGTCGCATCGAGAGACAAAGTCATAGAGGCTTTTGTAGGGGCCTCTCTTTTTTCTTTCATCAACAATGGTTTCAACAACTGCAAGGCCAATGCCTTTAATGCCGCTTAAAGCAAAACGGATGCCCTTATCCGTTGCTGCAAACTCTAAAAGCGATTCATTGATGTCGGGAGGAAGCGTTGGAATATGCAGCGCCTGCCCCTCATGGAGGAACTTGGCTACCTTTTCGGTATCGTCCTTATCGCAGGTCATAAGCGCTGCAAGCCATTCAGATGGGTAGTTGGCTTTTAAGTAGGCTGTGACATATGTCAAATAGCCGTAGGCAGCTGCGTGGGACTTGTTAAAGCCATATTCAGCAAACTTTTCCATCTTGTCGAAGATTGAAGTTGCAACGTCAGTAGAGATGCTGTTGCTCTCTGCCCCTTTAACAAACTTGTCGCGCTGCTTGGCCATTTCCTTGGAATCTTTCTTACCCATCGCTCGGCGGAGAACGTCGCCTTCGCCAAGTGAGTAGTTGGCAAGCTTAGAAGCAATCTGCATCACCTGCTCTTGGTAGACCATAATTCCATAGGTCTCCTGCAAGATCTCTTTCATCCAGGGATGGTCATACTCAATCTTTTCACGTCCATGCTTTCTCGCAATAAACGAGGGGATCATGTCCATGGGGCCGGGACGGTAGAGCGACAAGACAGCAATGATCTCCTCAAAACGGTCGAGATGCAGCTGCTTGCTTAAGTCCTGCATGCCGCCCGATTCAAGCTGGAATATGCCAAGCGTCTTTCCCTGGTTCAAAAGCTCGAAAGTGGGGCCGTCATCTAAAGATAAGTTGATCCAGTTGAGGAGGACATTATGGCGAGCTTTGATTGCATCGACAGCCTTTTGAATGCAGGTCAAGGTCTTAAGTCCCAGAAAGTCGATCTTCAACATACCTACAGACTCGACAGGCTTCATGGAAAACTGCGTGACCAGCATTTCGCTATCTTTGGCATTCGTGATAGGGATATTGGACATCAAGGGCTCTCCTGACACAATCAGCCCTGCAGCGTGAATGCCAGTATTTCGTACACAGCCTTCGAGTGTTTTAGCAAGGTCTAAAATCAGTTTGGTGTCTGAATCAGTTGCGTACATCTTTTGCAGGTCGGGATCGACCTGTAGCGCCTTTTCAATCGTGATGGCAAGGTCGTCGGGAATAAGTTTTGCGATCTGGTTCACTTTTGCCAGAGGTATGTCTAAAGCACGGCCGACATCTTTTACCGACATTTTTGCCTTCATCGTGCCAAAAGTGATGATCTGGGCGACGTTGTCTTTGCCATAGGTATCGATAGTGTACTGAATAACTTCCGGGCGGCGGTCCATGCAAATGTCGACGTCGATATCAGGGTAGGAGAGTCGTTCAGGGTTAATAAATCGTTCAAAAAGCAGGTTGAACCTGAGCGGTTCAATATCGGTGATGCCGATGAGATAGCAGATAATGGCTCCGGCTCCAGATCCCCTTCCAGGGCCCATCGGGATGCCCTTTCGTTTTGCCCAGTTGATAAAGTCCCAGACAATCAGTAGATAGTCGCACATCCCTTTCGATGAGATGATGCTTAATTCATAGGCCAGGCGGCTTTTGACGATTTCAGATGGGTCTTTATCGGGATATTTATTTGCTACATGAACCAGATGTTCTTTTGTGTAGCGGATAGGAATTTGCGACTCGCAAAGCTGTTTGAGATAATCGGCTGCAGCAACTACTTGCGCCTCTTTTGGACTCGATATATCAAAACCTGGCGGATAGTAGACAGGATAGTGCTTTGACTTGAAATCGATTTCAAGAGTGCATTTTTCCACAATTTCTTGGGTGGTAGTAATAGCTTCGGAGAGGTCTTTAAAAAGCTCCTGCATCTCCTCACTGCTCTTGAGGTAGAGCTCGTGGGTTGGAAAGGTATCTCTCTTTGGATTCGGTGTCGAGTAGCTTTCGCCAGAAATCGCATCTTTATGCCACTTCCGGCAAGGCTCGCCCGACTGGATGTTGAGCATAACCTCATGGGCCCGCCAGTCATTACGCTCTAGATAGTGGCAGTTATGGGTGGCGCACAGCTTGACTTTTGTCTCTTTAGATAACTTCTTGAGCCTCTCTTCAACCTTTTCTTGGTTGATGATATAGTCTTGGTACTGTTTGAGAAGCCAGCTCTCCTCACTCATCCCATCTGTTTGAATGTCGTCCATGGACGACCCATGGCGCTGTACTTCTAGATAAAAGTCGTCGCCAAAGAGGTTGTGAAAGTAGTCAAAGCGGCTTTTAAGCGTCTCTTCCGTTCCATTGAGAATTTCATAGGCAAGAGGGCCCTTCATGCAGCCGGAAAGGCAGATAAGTCCCTCTGAATGCTCTTTAAGCAGGTCAAAATCGACGCGAGGAACATAATAAAAACCATCGAGATAGCCTTTGGAGGAGAGGGCGCAGAGGTTTTTATAGCCAGTGGCATTTTTTGCGATGAGTGTTGTGTGAAAGGCAACAGGCATGGTTCCAAGCTTCTTTTTTTCAAATCGAGAGGTGGGTGCGATATTGATCTCGCATCCGATGATTGGTTTTAGTCCCGCCTCTTTTGCCGTCTTATAAAAGTCGACAGTGCCGAATAAGTTTCCATGGTCAGTAATCGCGATTGCTTTCATGCCAAAATTTTGGGCGCGTTTGACGATAGCAGCAATCGAAAGCGATGCATCCAGAATCGAGTACTGAGAGTGAACGTGCAGGTGCGTAAATGTCATAATGACAGATATTATAGCTTTGACAGTTCAATAGGCAACTTGAGTTTTAAACTCGAGTTCATATATGAGCTTACCAATACAATTTTAGCAGGCCATGAGCGCAATTGATGACGATATAAAGGATTTACTCGAAGGGCTGAATATGCAGTCTATCATTAAAGATAGCTCAGCTCCAAAAGAAAAGCCTCCATTACCCAAATATCAAGAACCCAATAATAATCCATCCACAAATCCTCCACAACCAACGCTTCCGCCAACATCTTCTTCTCATCAAGCAAAATGGGCTGCAGGAGCGGCAGTCATTTTTCTATCGGGGCTGCTCGTGTGGGCTTTTTATCCTTCAGCAGCTAAAGGTCAATATCGCTTAGAAAAATTAGAGCCCTATTCAAACTCGACTTTTTTTAAATTAAATCCGCTCTCATCTAATACGGTTGCCATTGATAATGTGCGGCTTATTGCTGATGAGGAGCCCAATTCAGAGTCTGTAAATCTCCCAAGCGAAGCTCAAGGAGCGCTTGCTCAGTTTTCCGTAAACCTTCAAGAACTCTTAGAAAACAGAAAAAATCTCTTAGAGCAACGAAAGCTCGATGTTGATCATGCTCTTCTCATAGACGCGGCTCTAAATCCGGACATCGTAGATTCCGCTATTAAGCGCTATCAGGCAGCAGATATATTTTCTGCATGCAGGATTGCACGATTTATTCAAGATTCGTCAAGCAGGCTGCAAGGAGAGTATGGGATTTCTAGGGAAGTTATATCTCAAGAGCTTCTGAGGGTGAAGGCAGATGCATTTCCACCATCTCTTCTTCAAGAGATGGATCAGCTGAATGATAAGATGACGGAGCTGAAACAATCGATTGAGCGCGTGCGCACAGCTTCCTCTCTTCCGCAAATTGCAGATGCTGTTATGCAGGCTCAGACTCAAATACGTGCACTTGACCAAACAGTTGCCTATTCATGCCTTATCGATTTTGATCGCCAAAGAGTGCAGTTGCAAAGGGCAAGTCAAGAAGCATTGAGCAATAGTTTTAATGATCAAGCTATCGCACAAAGGTTACCTGCGCCCGAAGAGGAAAGAGCTCTTATCGCATTAAGTACATTTCTTCCTCCCTCTTCGATTCAGCCTTGGCAGGAATGGATCGATTCTTCTAAACAACAAAGTAGACCTAAGCGCCTGCAGGTTGATCGCTTTAATCCTCCCTTCTTTTTCTCAAATCCTCACGAGATTTCATATATTCAATTAGTTGAACTTGATAATAAGGGCTTCGACGACGTTTAATAATTGAAAGTGATGAACAAACGTTATTTATGACTATACCTATCCCAACAGGTGTCTTTGATATTGTGCCCAAGCCGCATCATGGAGATGAGTGGCGATCAAGCCATTTATGGAGCTTTGTTGACTCGATGGCTCGAAGGCTTGCAGAGCTGTATGCCTGCCAGGAGATTCGAACGCCTATTTTTGAACGTACTGAGCTTTTTTCCAGAAGCGTAGGCGACGATACAGATATTGTTTCTAAAGAGATGTACACCTTTGAAGATCGTGGAGGAAGAAGCTTATCTCTTCGCCCAGAAGGAACGGCAGGTGTGATTCGCGCACTTATTACAGAGCGAATGCTCCATTCTTCTGGACCGACACGCCTTTTTTACCTTGGACCCATGTTTCGCTATGAGCGTCCCCAGGCGGGAAGGGTTCGGCAGCACCATCAGTTTGGCGTTGAAGTATTTGGAGTTGCAGGTCCTGAACAAGATGCTGAATTAGTCGAAATGCTTGTCACCTTCTATAAGATGCTGGGTATCACTGATTTGACTGTGCATCTTAACTCGCTTGGAACAGGCTCTGCCCGCCACGTATTTGTAGAAGCCTTTAAAGAGTTCTTAAGGCCTCAGCTTGGAGCTCTTTCAGAGGATAGCCGGAAACGATTTGAGAAAAACCCTTTACGAATTCTCGATTCAAAAGCTCCCGAAGATCAAGCAATCCTCGAAAATGCACCCTCCATTCTTGATTTTCTTGGAGCCGAAGACAAAGCGCATTTTGAAATCGTGCAGTCAATATTATCAAATCAGGGTGTCTCTTTTGAGGTAAATCCTCATCTGGTGCGTGGGTTAGACTACTACCAAAAAACAGTTTTTGAGATCACCTCTGGAAAGCTTGGCGCTCAAAATACTGTTGGCGGAGGCGGAAGGTATGACAGCCTTGTTAAAGAGCTTGGCGGTCCAGATATGCCCGGAATTGGTTTTGCGACAGGTTTAGAAAGGGTCATTCATACGCTTTTAAAGTCAAGAACCGCTGCAGAGATTCCAAAAAACCCTCTGCACATAGCTCTTTTACCCATGAGCGAAAAGGAAGTGCGGTATGCGATGAATGTCGCAAGCCGGCTGCGTGAAGTTGGGCTCTCCTGCTTCATTGACTTTTCTTTCAAAAAGTTGAAAAATACTTTGAGCCGTGTTGTTGATATGCAAGCGCAATACGTTATCGTGATCGGAGAAACAGAAATTCAAACTAATCGACTGGAAGTGAAAAGGCTCTTAACGGGTGAGAAAAAAATTGTTGCCCTAGAAGCCCTTTCCAGCTTCCTTCAACAGGCAGTGAATATTCAAAATGAGTCTATTTAAACGCACACATACCTGTGGGGACTTACGCCTTCAGGATGCTAATAAAAAAGTACTTTTAGTCGGCTGGGTCCACCGGGTCCGAAATTTAGGAAGCCTTGTCTTTGTCGACCTTCGAGATCGATTTGGCATCACACAAGTTCTCTTCGACCCAAAGCAATGTTCTGAGCAGGTGTATACTACTGCTAAAAACTTGAGAGCTGAGTTTGTGATTCAGGTGGAAGGTGTTTGTTCTAAGAAACTAACTGCCAATCCAAACCTATCTACAGGCGAAATTGAGATAATAGCGAGCGCTATTAACGTGCTTTCAGAAGCAGATGTTCCTCCTCTCCCTATTGCAGATGATACGATGGAGGTTAATGAAGAGCTTCGGTTGCAGTATCGCTATTTAGATATGCGCAAAGGCCCGATCTTAAATAACTTAGTTGTTCGGCATAAGGCTATGCAGTCAACAAGGAATTTTTTATCCAATGATGGCTTTATTGAAGTTGCAACCCCAAATTTTGGAAAATCAACTCCAGAGGGCGCTCGAGACTATTTAGTTCCATCAAGAGTTCATCCGGGCCATTTTTACGCGCTTCCCCAGTCTCCACAGATGTTTAAGCAGCTGTTGATGATTGCAGGGCTTGATCGCTATTTTCAAATTGCCGCCTGTTTCCGCGACGAAGACCTTAGAGCCGATAGACAGCCTGAGTTTCACCAGATCGACGTAGAAATGAGTTTTGGAACTACTGAAGAACTTTTTCCCATAATCGAAAAGCTCGTTTCCAGAGTCTTTAAAGAGACGATGAATGTTGAAATTTCAGCTCCATTTGTTCGGATGACCTATGCCGACTGCATGGATATATATGGCTGCGATAAGCCTGATATCCGTTATGGCATGAAGCTGAAGAACATTAGCCATATAGCTGAGAAGATTACCTTTCCCCCTATTCAAGATGTTTTGAAAGCATCGGGGATTGTGAAGGGATTTTGCATCGAAAAGGGAGCCGATCTTTCCAGAAAAGCGCTTGATGAGCTGAATGCTTTTGCAGGCCAGTTTGGGTTTAAAGGGCTTGCTTGGATTAAGAAAACAGCTGAAGGGTATACCTCAAGCCTTGCTAAATACATGGCGCCAGAAGTAATGGATGCTGTTTCAACTGCATTTAAGATGGAAATTGGGGACTGTGCCTTGATTTTAGCCGGAAACAAAAAGCCTGTTAACCAGGCTCTCGACCATTTACGCCGAAAGGTTGCTAAAGAGAGAGGATTGGTTGATCCTAAAAAGTTTGCTTGTCTCTGGGTAACCGATTTCCCTCTTTTTGCTTGGAATGAAGAAGATGGACGGCTTGAAAGCGAGCATCATCCCTTTACCTCGCCCAATTTTGAAGATATGCATCTTATAGAGAGCGATCCTTTAAGCGTTCGGTCATCGAGCTATGATTTAGTCATAAATGGCTATGAGTGTGCATCGGGATCGCAGCGTATTCATGATAGCCGATTGCAGGAAAAGATTTTTTCTATTTTGGGCTTGAGCGCTCAAAGTTGCAAAGAAAGATTTGGCTTTTTTGTCGAGGCGCTTCGCTATGGAACACCGCCCCATTTAGGAATAGCACTTGGCTTTGATCGGCTGGTGATGCTATTGTGCGGAGCTGAAAATATTCGTGATGTGATTGCATTTCCGAAAAACGCTAAAGCTCGCGATCTGATGCAGGAGGCACCATCTCCGGTACCGCAAGATCAGTTGGATATGCTTCACATAAGAGTTAGGCATTAGAGTGAGAGATTTTGGAAATTTGAAATTATAAACCTAGGAGCCTGTTGCTAATCTCGCTTTGACTGGAAAAATAGAAAATTTTATTGCTGGTTTTCATCCTGTTTCAGAGGACATACCCTGTAGGGTAGACGAGGAAACAGGATGAAAACCAGCAACAAAAGATCGATTTTAACAATCAAATGGAGTTTAGCAATAGGCTCCTACCATTGAGGAGTTATTATGGTGGTGAATCTGAAAAAAACGTGCTTAATTGCACTAGCAGCAGCTGGATCGCTTTGTTATCTTACTGCCGATGATGCTAATAATTCAGCCCCTAAAAAGGATGCTGAAGCTACTAAGCCTAAGCTGACTAAGGAAGAGGTTTTTTCCAAAGACTATATTTCCAAGCTTTCAGAAAGCTATGGCCATCTGATTTACAAAAGTCTTGAAAGCCCCGTTGTCAAGCTTGATTTTAATAGCGTTATAAAGGGACTTAATGAGGCGAAAAATGGTAAGTCTTCGCCCATGAATGAGCAAGAATATGAAGAGGCTGTAGGGCTTATTCAAGAATATGCTTTTCAAGATATGGCGCAAAATAACTTGAAGGAAGCCGAAGACTTTCTTAAGAAGAATTCTAAAGAAGCAGGTGTAATTGAATTACAGCCGCTCAAACTTCAGTACCAAGTTCTTCAAAAGGGCAAAGATGATGCTCAAACAGTCACAGAAGACATGATGCCTTATGTCTACTACAAAGGCTCCTACCTAAATGGTACAGTTTTTGGCAGTACACAAGATGGCGGCGATGCAGTGCCAATTCTTCTTGGACAAACTATCCCAGGCTTTAAGCAAGCAATCATTGGGATGAAAGTTGGCGAGAAGAGAAAGATCTTCATCCATCCAGATCTCGGCTATGGAACTTCGGGACAGCTAAGCCCCAACTCACTTTTAATCTTTGAGATCGAAGTGACGAAAGTTGAGCCAGCTCCAGCCCAAAGCGCAGATGCTGATTCTGATGATGCGTTGACTTCTGATCTTGATGACGATTCATCCGATTCCGATGGAAACGAAGGTGAAAAAGGCGACGGCGATACTGACCTTTAATTGACTAGTATCTAATGCCCCAGAGTTCTTCTGGGGCATTCTTCTCTTTACGAAACGAGCGAACGCAGGGTTTGCAGGTCTTTCTCTCTTAAATGTTACGGAAACTTCTTTTGGAATCGAAATACGATTACTTGGTTTTTGTGGTAACGATTACTTGGTTTTTGTGCAAAGAGCAGAGATAATTAGACAAACCTGTGGTGGGTTTTACGGCACTTTAGAAAAAGAGAGCAACGCTTCTCATACAAATGGGAAGAGCTGCTCTTTTTTCTTCTATGAAACGAGCGACCGCATGGTTTGGAGGTCTTTCAAGCCAATAATTCGTTTTTTCTCAATTCCACCTTCAAAGAGGATCAGAGGTGATGTCAAACTTTGCAGAAACTTTTTGTGCAGTATCAACATCTAATTTGTAGATAGTCAATTTGCCATCCATCTCTTGAGCCAAAGCTTCAAGAATAGCGGTCATCATTATCATACTTGCTTTTTAACGAAACCCGTAGACGGAACTTGCTCATGTTTACCGTATTTTTAAAAAATTTATTTATGTTATTCTAGGATAAGAGAGAGATGATTATCCATATGTCCACAATAGATGTCGATAAGAGTGGTGGTCCTCATTACCCTCAAGATCTTCCTAGTAAAAAAAAGCGAAAACATGAAGAAAAGACAGAACAACTGTTTGGTAAAGCCGTTCCAAATCAGGACGCAGCGCCAGCAAAAAAAATAAAGGAAGAGGTAACAGTTGTCACATCAACACAATCGACTCCAAGCAATATCTTTGGTTCTCAAATAGCAAACATCAAACAAGGGTTTCTTCTCTTGCCGTTGCCTGACGGAAGTACTCAAAAAATAGATGTCACGTATGAAAAATCATTTGGCTTCTATAATTGGCTAAGCTCGTTTATTTCAAATAGTGTTCGCTTTGAAACAGACACGGCTGGTTCTGGGTTCTACGTGAGTAAGCAGGATATGACGGGGTTCATTGAAAATCATCTATGGAACAAATGGAAGATTGACAATCCAGAAATTGAAAGCAATATCACCCAAGTATTTATTGACATCTTGCAAGGACTCCCTCAGATATCACTACAACCTAATCATACTGAAGAAGAGCACCTCCAAAAAGTTGAAACTGCTTTAGAACAGTACCTCAATACAACAGATCGTAAACTTGACAAAGACCCCTTAAATATTCACCAACAATTAAAAATAAAAGAATTTATTGACGGCTATATACTGACTCCAAAAAATGAAAATACTCCCTATGTCCACAACAATGAGATTACTGATTTTGAACTTATCCCAGATGCTGCTCGATTAGTAGACACTCTTTCAAAAAAACAGAACCGCACCGAGGAAACGAGATCCAAGCTTAAAACAACTCAAAAAAAGCTCCACATACTTGAAAAAGTACTCGACAACCCAGCAATAATGGCAAAAGAATTTGGAATAGACGAAACAAATCACGCACAAATATTTGCAGCGAAAAAATTTATCTCAGCCATATTACGAAGTGCACAGGGTTCAAAAACATCTACTTATACCTTTATATCGGTCTATGAATCATACAAAAACAAAATGGTAACGAGAGGTCACACACGAGGACTCAAGCGGGATATGATCAGTCTTAAAAATCAATTGCTTATGGAAAATGATCCGCTCCTCTCTCCAACAAAAGTGCAAACTGACCTTGATCGCATATTTGCAAATTTCTTTTTTCAGAATCCCCAAAACAGTACTATTTCTCGCGAAAATATAAGAGAAGACATAAAAAATGTGCTGCAAGAGTTATTTGAAAAAGAGCAGCTAAAGCCAGTCTTATGTGCATTAATAACTTTGATACAGAAAGAAAAAGCCCAATTTTTCATGAGCAACCATCTAACAACACCATATGAACTTACTTTTCCATACCTTCCTGATCTTGGTGTTGGAGGAGTTTACGCTAATGCCAGATCAGTTTTTTTTGGTTCAATCATTATGGAGATAGAGAAAGAAAGTTATATAAACCCAGGGCGCGTTGGAGACTTTGCGCATGAATCTATGCACATGCTTTTTAATGTTATCGTAGGCAATGAATCGTCACCTGTCAAATCTGGTAGTTCTGAAGAAAAGATGCTCGACCAAGCTATTCTTGCCGATATCGATCATCGAAAATCGCTCGATCAGTCAGAATTTTCACCAATGGAAAAATATGGCTGGGCAACATTCGAAACCAATTTCTTTGATGAACTTTATTTTAAAGATGGTTTTGATCCCAAAAACAAAAGTCATATGCAGACAGCGCGAGTAGAAGTTATTGTACGCCCCATTGAATTTATAGCTGTAGGAGCATCTGAAGAAACAGTTAAAAAATTTGCTCCAAACGTCTGGAAATTCTATAAAACCTACTCTGAGCCACTCCTCAAACAATATGCCCAGCAATAAACCAAAAAATCGCTTAGCGCGTGTGAGTGTATACCATTTTAATAGCTCAAGCAGGCGTAGAAAGGTTGCTGTGTAGCTAATAATCGTTGTTTGTTCAAAATGTTTTACTATTCAAGCCCCAGAGTCCTTGTAGAGTTCTTTTAGAGTTCTTCTGGGGCTTGTTTATTTTATGAAACGAGCGACCGCATGGTTTGAAGGTCTTTCAAGCCAATAATTCTCTTTTTCTCAACTCCACCATCGAAAAGAATCAGAGTTGGAACAGAGGTGATGTCAAACTTTGCAGAAACTTTTTGTGCAGTATCAACATCTAACTTGTAGATAGTCAGTTTGCCAGCCATTTCTTGAGCCAAAGCTTCAAGAATGGGAGTCATCATTTTACAAGGACCACACCAATCGGCATAAAAATCGATCAGAATTTTTCCTTTCGACGCGATAGTGGAATCAAAATTTTGTTCTTCTAGAAGCTTCAACGAGCTCATACTATTTTCCTTTAAGTAGTCTTATACGAAGGATCGCAAAGAGGGCATTTTTATATCTACCTCAAAACTCTCTGTTGAGAAAATGTTACTAGTAGACTAATCTTTTCGAGATTTAGTATACTGATCAGGATGAAAAAAGAAGTTCGCATTTCAAAAGACTCGACCCATTGGGTAGTAGCTTTTTATTATATTGGTGCAATTGTTAACCCCGCCCAAGAAGCAGAGCTGCAAAAACAGTTCTTAAGCCACCTTGATGTAAGCTGCCGTCTCTATGTAGCAAAAGATGGGTTGAATGGCCAGATGTGTTTCGTCGCCTCAGATGCAAAGAAGTACATGGATTGGATGCTGGGCAGAGAGCAGTTTTCCTCTATTCATTTCAAGGCGCAAGGTGTTGACTGCCACGTTTTCCCAAGGTGCACAATCAAGGTGAGACGAGAGCTTGTAGCTCTTGGTACCGAGGTTGATTTTTCCAAAAGGGGAACCTATCTTTCGCCTGAGGATTGGAAAGCAAAGCTCGAAGATGATTCACAAGAAAAAATAATTATTGATACCCGAAATGATTATGAGTGGCAATTGGGCCATTTTGAAAATGCTGAGCTTCTCCCATACGAAACGTTTAAAGATTTTCGCGAATATGCCAAAGGGCTAAAAGAGCGGATCGATTCCAAAAATTCCCAAGTGCTTATGTACTGCACAGGCGGAATTCGCTGCGAGCTCTTCTCAGCTCTGCTCAAAGAAGAGGGAATCGATGATGTCTACCAGCTTCAAGGAGGCGTTATCAATTACGGCCAAGAGGCTGGATCCAAACACTGGAAAGGCTCCCTCTTTGTCTTTGATGACCGATTGTCCGTACCGATTAGCGAAGAACCTGTTGAAACAATTGGCACCTGCCTTCACTGTAAAGAGAAGATAGAAAATTACTATAACTGCGCCAATATGGATTGTAATGAACTCTTCTTATGCTGCCATCAGTGTTTAGAAAAGCATCAAGGCTGCTGCTCTAGTGAGTGCCAAAGTGCTCCAAGGGTCAGACCCTTTTCATTTGCTCATACGCCTTTTCGGCGCTGGTATAACTATGCTGCAAAAAAAGATGAGCTCTCTTCCCTCAACCCCAAATATGTGGGGAAATCTTAAATGGATATGACCCGTAGGCAAGCAACTATTAAACAGCCGGTCGCCTACTCTGGAATTGGCATTCATACAGGCAAGGAAGTAAAACTCCGCTTCGTTCCCGCAGCAGAAGGTGAAGGTATCTTTTTTAAGCGAACCGATCTGCCCTCACAACCGATTATTCCTGCACGCGTTGAGTATGTATTTGATACGCAAAGAAGCACAAACCTTGCGCTTCAAGATGTGCGACTCTACACTGTAGAGCATGTTCTTGCAGCCGTTCGTGCCTGTGAAATTGACAATTTGTGCATAGAGCTTTCTAATATTGAACCACCGGCAGGAGATGGAAGCTCTCTGATATTTATGCAGCTTCTTGAAGAGGCAAAGCGTTTTGAACAAAAGGCAAAAATTCCTATTCGAAAATTGCAGAACCCCATCTATTTTTCCCAAGGAACTACGCATATTGTGGCCGTTCCATCGGACAAATTTACCATTAGCTATACGCTTGATTATCCCTCAGTACCAGCATTGGGCACGCAATTTTTCTCATTTGAAGTTACACCTGCCAATTTTTTACAAGAAGTTGCACCTTGCAGAACTTTTGCGTTATATGAAGAGCTTTCAGTTCTTATGGATAAGGGGCTTATAAAGGGCGGCAGTCTTGAAAATGCAGTTGTCATCAAGCATGATGCTGTAATAAGTAAGGATGGGCTGCGCTTTGTAAATGAAATGGCAAGACATAAGGTGCTGGATATTATCGGGGATGTGTCTCTTATTGGAATTCCCTTTATTGCACATATAATTGCAATCCGTTCAGGCCACGCCACAAACGTTGCTTTTGCGAAGAAACTTTATGAAAATTTGTGTTTGGAGAATGGCTGATGGGGAAACAACAGACGGTTTATAATATCCGAAAAATTGTAGAAATCTTGCCCCATCGATACCCTTTTCTTCTTGTGGACAAGATCATTGAGCTTGATTTAGAAAAAGATACGATCGTTGGTCAAAAGAATGTTACGATTAACGAAGCGTTTTTTCAGGGCCACTTTCCCGAAGTTCCTTTAATGCCTGGAGTACTTATACTCGAGGCGTTGGCGCAGGTAGGCGGCATTCTTGTTCATACGAAGGGCGGAGGTAAAGACAAAATTGCTGTCTTGCTTTCTGTCAATTCGGCCAAGTTTCGCCACCCTGTTCAACCAGGAGATGTGCTTTTGTTAAAGGTTCGAGGCACTTATTTAGGCCAGAAAGGCGGTAAGGTGCATGCAGAAGCTTTTGTGGGCGAAAAGCTCGCAGCAGAAGCTGAAATCGGTTTTGCCCTCGTTCATAAAAATGATATATACTAAAGCGGGTGTCAATGTCATTAATCCATCCAACAGCAGTTATTGATCCTCGCGCAAAGATTGCAAAGAACGTAGTGATTGGTCCTTATTGTGTTATAGGCCAAAATGTTGTTCTTGAAGAGGCTGTCGAATTAAAGTCGCATGTAGTCATCGATGGCTATACAACCATTGGTGCGCGTACCGTTGTCTATCCTTCAGCAGTGATTGGGACCAAGACGCAAGATAAAAAATATCGCGGTGAGAAAACATACGTACTTATCGGCTCTGATTGCGAGATTCGTGAATTTGTTACTATTAATTCTTCCTGCGGCGAGGGTACGGCAGTCAAGGTCGGCAATGGCTGTTTAATTATGGCCTATTGCCATATCGCCCATAATTGTGAGCTCGGCAACAATGTCATAATGGCCAATAATGCAACGCTTGCTGGCCACGTGATCGTTGGCAACTCAGCAATCATCGGCGGCCTTGCTGCGGTTCACCAGTTCGTTCGAATCGGCGATTATGCCATGATTGGCGGTATGAGCCGTATTACGCATGATGTTCCACCCTTTACCATTGGAGCTGGAAGTCCTTACCGTTATGGAGGGCTCAATCTCGTAGGTCTCAAACGCCATGGATTTTCTTTATCGACCAGGTCCGCTTTAAGCAAAGCCTTTAAAATTACTTGCCGATCGGGTTTAACTCTTGCAGAGGCGATTGACCGGATTGAAAATGATGTAGAAGCTCTCCCTGAAGTAAAAAACTGGGTCGATTTTTGCAAAAGTTCCCAACGCGGGTTGATGGCTTCAGCTGTTAAAGAGAGTTCCAGTTCCGAAGAATAGAGATTTAAACAGTGTACTATGCAATAAGAAGAGTAAATTGACTCTATTGTAAATAAAATTACCACAGAGATCACAGAGCTCACAGAGAGAAAAATATACTCCTAATATCTCTGTGTTCTCTGTGGTTAAAAAATAAATAAACACCTTTATTATGAAGTATGTGTTCTTTGGGACTCCTCAATTTGCTGCAACGGTTTTAAAGCATCTTCTTGGCAAAAAAGAGCATGAACTTGTCGCCATCGTTTCTAAGCCGGATAAACCTCAAGGAAGGCAGCAAAAAATTGTGCCTACCCCTGTCAAAGTTGTTCGCGATCAAATGGCTCCTCATGTTCCTTTATTGCAGCCGCTAAAAGCATCAGATCCCGAGTTTGTTGAGCAGCTGAAATCATTCAATGCAGATCTCTTTGTAGTTGTGGCTTATGGAGAAATAGTCAAAAAAACTGTTTTGGATATTCCCAAAATTTGCTGCTTGAATATCCACGCAAGTCTTTTACCGCTTTACAGGGGAGCTGCCCCCATGCAGCGCTGCCTCTTGGACGGAGTGTCTCGTACAGGCATCACGATTATGAGAATGGATGTTGGGCTTGATTCAGGCGATATTCTGCTCAAAAAAGAGTGTCCAGTGCCGTTTGACATGACATTGGGCGCTCTAACAGATGCTCTTCAGGAGATAAGCTGCAGAGCAATTGATGAGTCGTTTCAACTAATCGATTCAGGAAAAGCAGTTTTTACTCCTCAGGACCACTCCCTTGCAACGTTTGCCCCAAAAGTATCCAAGGAAGAGGCTGAAATTAACTGGGACGAAAAAGCGATCAATCTTCATAACAAAGTACGCGCCTTTTCACCCTCTCCAGGAGCTTGGAGCTATCTCTCCATACGAGGCGAGAAAAAGCGGCTGAAAATCCTTGAGACTTCGGTATCATCAGATGCTTCAGCTCCAATAGGAAAGCTTATTGAATTGCAGTCTCAGCTGGCTGTGGGAACCAAAGAGGGCGTTCTTATTATAAAGAAATTGCAGCTCGAGGGCAAAAGCCCTATGGATTCAAGCCAATTCTTAAAAGGCTATCCGCTTAAAGATTTGAGCTGAATACTGATAATTTCTACAGGCTCTGATCCCTTATTAACGCTTTTGTGAAGTTCATTTTCGGGATCGATTCCTCGATAAACAGCTTTGCCTGTTGGAAAATGGACATCTGTTTCGCTGCCATCTGCTTCAAGACGGGTAATCGTTCCACCTTTAAGTGCGATCACTATCTGTGGAAGAACATCCCGATGCAGTCCTATCTCTTCCTTTGGCATTATTTTTATTTTAGAAACAGCGATTTGATCATTCTCAAATTGCAATTCGTATTCTAATGCCGACATTTGAAGGGTGAGCGAGCAGATGAGACTTACGATCAGTTTTTTCATAAATAACCGGTTGTTGTGTGCAAATATTAAATGATAGGAGAGTGAATTTTTACAATATTCATGCAGCTTGATCGCTCCCCTGATGCAATAGATATGAGTAGGTTTCACTGTTATTTTTTTTCATCTTTACAAAATCTTTATTGAAATTTTTCCTTGTTTTATGGAGTATCGACGCTGCCTGCACCTGCTTAACTGTGCAGAACGTGAGGATATCGTTATGGGATGTTGTGGAACAGGTCAAATCTGTGAAAAACCTCAAGAAATTTTCAATAGTGCTATCAGCCATGTGCGCCATGCTTATGGAGTCACTGTAGACTATATAGGAGCACAAGCAGTTGTGTGGAAGGGGCGTATAATTCAAGTATGGTGGACAGTTGCAGAACAGTTTAAAAATATTGTTCGCCTGTTTGCAAACTTTATTGATGGGGTAGTTAATTCTACTTCAGCCCTAGCGTATACCGCTCAAGGGTTTGTAATGAGCTTTGGAGTCGTAAAGGCACTTAAAGCAGCACCTACAGCTGTTCCAAAAGTTGTTGAAAGTTTGGATCACTACAGGAGCTTCTTCTCAGCCACACGCCTTCCAAATTCTGTTGGCTACTTCTGTGGAGATAGCCTCTGGAAAGATATAACCAATTTTAGAATTGCAAAAATGATGAGCAATCTCTATTTCGTCCCACTCAATATTTTGAGTCTATTCAAATGGCTTGAATCTAATAGCATTCCTGTTTTCATGAATGCTGCACGTTCAGTAGTCAATAAAATTGGTTCTGTGGCCTGTTTTGGATGGGTAAATACCCTTAAGCAGCTTCCTCTTGCTGCAGGACTCGGAGCTACTGCATCTCTCTTGTGGGTTGTTGATCGTGCACATATGATCATCAAAGGTAAGAATGTTGCCTATCACGCTGCAGATGGTGCTTCAGCAGCATGTGACGCAGCTCAAACAATTTGGGGTCTGCTCTGGAGCAGTATACCTATTGGCACAGCACTATTTGGAGTTGCCTCAGCTGCAACTGGTCTTGCGGCCTTCTTCTTAGATCCGGAACGAAAGTAAAAATGAATTAGGTAGACATATGGAAATTCAGAAAGTATGGGAACATGTGCGAGCAACTGGTTATAATGTTGCAGCAGCTGCTTCAAAAGCAGTCAAAGATGTTGATATTCTCAATTCGCTCATGAGAATGGCTACAAGCGTAATGAATGTTGTTCAGGGTTTTTTTTCTATGGTAAGCAGTTCTTTGAACTTGCCTAATCCAATTGTAGCACTAGGAGCCGCTTTTACTACTGTATATAGTTTTTTCACAGTACGTAAGACTGTTGTTGATTTTGCTACAATCGTCACGGGAGAAGCGGCGAACAAAAATAAGCTTTGGGGTGGGCCAAACTGGCTTGCAATCATTGCAAGGGCTTCAGCTCTTGTTGCAGATGTTGCATCAACTATAGTATGGCTTGCGACAGTTAAGATTTTCCCGAAAATCTCACAAACGATTGGAACCATCAAGCTGTTTGGATATCAAGCTGCTATAAACTTAAGGGATATTGCAGATGGGGCTAATGTCCTCGCTGCTGTAACTGAGCTTACTGACAACGGACGGCTCATTGCTGAAAAAGGACTCTCTTTTGACCGCCTGGCAGATGTAGCATGCTCCTTTTCAAAAGCTGCCTGCATTATCTCTAGCCGTGTAATCCCTGGGGTATTTGGTCAAATTACAGCAGGCATATTTGGAGTTTGTATTGGAACGGCCTACATGGTCAAGTGGTTGAATAAGGCAGAATGGGTAAAACCAGCTCAAGCAGTTTGAATATTCGCTTAATTCTTCGAAGAGCTGTGCTTTGCACAGCTCTTTCTGGAATTTTAGCGCTCATAGTTTCAAGTCGATTTCAAAAAAGGGGAGACCCTTTAACCATCCAAGTTCAATTTCAAGGCAGAGAATATATTGTTCCTCAAGGAGCGCAGGTTCGAGATTTAGAAATATTGGTTGGCGCTGAAATTGATGAAAAATGTGAAGAAATTCTGAAAGCGCGAACCGTTATAAATTGAGCCGCTGAAAAAAAAGTGAAATAGACTGTTGTACAAAAAAGCCCGGTTTGATAGTCTCTCTGATTCAGTTCATACTGAAGATTTTGGAATCGCATAATGCCACTTTTCCTACCGTTATAAGGAGTGGTGAGAGCAGATTCCAGGTGAAACTCTAGAGTGAAAGTTCTAGGCTTAGTTTCATTAAATAGGGTGTTATTCTTAAGAGTTTTAATACTTTCAAGTAACACGTGTAGAACGAAAGTTCTCTATCGAAGGATATTTATTATATGGCTTCCAAATTGATGTCACGCAGGTTGATGGGCAGAAAAGCCGGCATGATTCAGATGTTTGATGCGCAAGGAAAATCAGTCGCTTGTACTGTTATCCAGGCCGAACCAAGCGTCATCACGCAAATCAAGACTCAAGCAAACGATGGATACAATGCGATTCAGCTCGGCTTTGATGAGATCAAAACTGCTGATCCTCGAACTATTGCAAAGCGCTGCACGAAGCCCTTGCTTGGGCATTTTAAGAAGGCGGGCACTCAACCACGAAAATTTCTTTATGAAGTTCGAGTTGATTCGACAGATGCGTATAGTGTTGGCCAAGAAATGGGTGTTACCCATTTTGAAGGCGTAACCCATGTAGACGTTACCGGTACAAGCAAAGGTAAGGGTTTTCAGGGTGTAATGAAGAAGTATGGTTTTCGAGGCGGTCCAGCTTCGCACGGTTCAGGATTCCATCGACATGCAGGTTCTACCGGTATGAGATCTTCTCCCGGTCGTTGCTTGCCTGGTGGTCCAAGACCGAGTCATATGGGTGCAGCTCAGGTAGTTGTCCAGTCACTCCGTGTCTTTTCAGTAGATGCTGAAAAAGGCTTAGTGATTGTAGAAGGCGCTATTCCTGGCTCAAATAATGGTGTAGTTTTCCTTTCCGAAGCGATAAAAGTGTCGCCTGTAAAGGCTAAAAGCGGAGCGAAAGCTCACGCTAAAAAGAAATAACTTGTGGTGTGTGAGGATCTACTGTGACGGCAACGCTCAAGAAATATAATCTCGAAGGTGAGATGCAGGGTGAAGTACCAGTTGACCAAAGATTGGTTGATTTTGTAGTTCATTCTCAGCTCGTTAAAGACTACATTGTAGCTCTTCGATATAACGCGCGACAGTGGTCGGCGAGTACAAAGACACGTGGAGAGGTGAAGCATACAACTCGTAAGCCTCATCCGCAAAAAGGACAGGGACGCGCACGACAAGGTTCGACGGTCTCTCCTCAATACAAAGGCGGTGGACGCGTATTTGGTCCAAAACCTAAGTTTGATGTCTATTGGAAGATGAATGCCAAAGAAAAGCGAGCTGCTATCCGAGCTCTTATCGCAGATAAAATGCGCGAAGGGCGAGTAGTTGTTCTCGAGAGCACACAAATTGATGCTCCAAGAACACGAAAAGTTGCTGAATTTTTGGAAAAAGCTGGCCTTGAGGGCAAAACGCTCTTTTTAGGCGAAGGAACATATGTAGAGATCGGATTCCCAGGGAATTCTCAGAAACTGAGCATCCCTTCCGATATTCATACAACGTTCAAGAAAAGTGTGAGGAATATTCCCCACGCAGGATTTATGTTGGTTTGCAACATGAGCGGTTATGACGTGATGGTTACGCAAGATATCGTTATCACTGAAAGCGCGCTCAAAGAGCTACAAGAATGGCTATTGCGAGATGGCTCTTAATTAGTGTAATGGAGTGCAGGTGATGCGAAAAAGCCCTTACGACATAGTAAAACAACGCTATATCACAGAGAAGGCGACTGTTCTAGAGAATTTAAAAAATAGAACGTCCAATAAGTGTATAGCGCGCTGTGAAAATCCAAAGTATGTCTTCTTGGTTGCCAATGATGCTAACAAGAATGAGATCAAGCAAGCTATTGAAGAGATTTACAGTGAGAAAAGCGTGCGTGTTGTAGCTGTCAACACGATTACAGTAAAGCCAAAAGAGTATAACCCACGTGGCCGGATGAATCCAGGCCGTGACAAGCGCAAGAAAAAAGCGATTGTCACACTCGCGGTGGGCTGCTCGATAGACTCATAACTGCGTAGGACTGAATATGTTAAAAACATTTCGACCAATTACACCCAGTACTCGCAGACTAGTTCTCATTACGTACGATCAATTGACTCGTATCGATGGAAAGACTGTGGGTCCGGAACGCTCGCTGATTTCGATTAAAAAGCGAACAGGCGGACGCAACAATAACGGTCATATCACCTGCCGACATATGGGTGGTGGACATAAGCGTTTTTACCGAATTATCGATTTCAAGCGTGATAAGCTTGATATCAAGGCTCGTGTTGATTCCATTCAATACGATCCAAACAGAAATGCCCACTTGGCATTGTTAAATTACGAAGATGGCGAGAAGCGATATATTATTGCACCTCAGACATTGAAAGCTGGCGATGTAGTCATCTCTTCAGATGAGCATCCTCTTTTCAATCCAGGTTGTGCAACTCGTTTGAAGTTTATGCCCATTGGCTCAACCATTCATAATATTGAAATGGTTCCAGGCAAAGGTGCAAAGCTTGTCCGTTCGGCAGGACTTTCTGCTCAGCTTATGGGCCGAAATAATGGTTATGCAAGTATTCGCCTTCCATCTGGCGAAATGCGAATGATTAATGAAGATTGCCGCGCAACATTCGGGGTTGTTTCAAATCCTGAGCACAATGTGCGAGATGAAGGTAAAGCTGGCCGCATGCGTTGGCAGGGAGTTCGTCCAACTGTTCGCGGTACTGCTATGAACCCGGTTGATCACCCGCACGGTGGTGGAGAAGGTAAGCATAATGGTTACATTCCACAAACCCCATGGGCGATGCAAACAAAGGGATATAGGACACGAGCGAAGAGAAAGACTTCTTCTCGTTTTATCATTAAGGATCGAAGGGTCAAATAAAAGGACAATAAAGAATGGCAAGGTCATTGAAGAAAGGTCCTTTTGTGGACCATCACTTAATGAAAAAGGTGCTTGAGCAAGTTCAGAAAAAAGACAAACGGCCAATTAAGACTTGGTCTAGAAGATCGATGATTCTCCCCGAGATGATTGGGGCAACTATCGATGTCTATAATGGCAAAAAGTTCATGACGGTGTATGTGACAGAAAATATGGTAGGGCATCGATTAGGGGAGTTTTCTCCAACTCGAATCTTCAAAGGTCACCCGCTGAAGAAACAGGCCGCGGCCACAACTTAAAAGTTTTAGGGTTTAGTATGATCCAGATAACAGCAACAACTAAATACGTGCGGATCAGCCCGAGAAAGGCGCGACTTGCTGCTGCTTTAATGCGTGGCAAAAATGTTCCTGATGCAATTTTGCAGCTTGAACATAGCAGCTTAAAGGGTGGCCGGCTTTTGTTGAAGACGCTGAAAAGCGCCATCTCAAATGCTGAATCGCAATTTGAATATCAGGCCGACAAACTCGTAGTTGGAGAAGTCCGGGTTGATGAAGGTCCTCGGTTGAAGAGGTCGAAGCCAAGGAGTCGTGGACAACGGCATCCTTTTCTTAGACGCACCAGCCATTTTACTGTAGTCCTTGAGCACCAGTAGGGGTAGAAAATATGGGACAGAAAACACATCCAGTAGGGTTTCGGCTTGCACTGACAAAGAACTGGCGTTCACGCTGGTATGCGAACAAGCAAGAATTCGGCAGCCTCTTAGGTGAAGACAAGATCATCCGAGATTTTTTGCTTTCGAAGTCGTGCTGTCAGGGCACCGCAAACATTACGATACGAAGAATGAGTGACAAAATTGAAGTTGTCATTCATACTGCAAGGCCTGGTTTGGTAATTGGAAAGAAGGGAAGCGAGATTGATGTTCTCCGCAGCGAACTTTCCAAGATGACCGGCAAGGAAGTTTGGATTGAGGTTGAAGAGATTAAGCGTCCAGACCTCGATGCAAAAATTGTAGCTGATGGAATCGCAAAGCAGCTTGAAAGACGCATTCCTTTTAGAAGAGCGTTGAAGCAAGCGATGCAGCGAGTCATGGAATCCGGTGGTATCGGAGTTCGAGTTCAGGTATCCGGCCGTTTGGGCGGTGCTGAAATTGCAAGGCGCGAGTGGTATAAAGATGGTGTAATACCTCTTCAAACTCTCCGTGCAGATATCGACTTTGCATATGGCCGTGCTGAAACGACTTATGGTTCTATCGGTGTTAAAGTTTGGATTAATCGTGGTGATTTTCAGCAGCCTGCTCGAAAGCACGCTTCATTAGAAGCTGCAGTCGTTGGCGCCGCTGGAAAACAGGCGAAGGAAAAACCGGCAGCGGTTGCAAATTAAGGTGGAGTGACTTGGTATGACATTGATGCCTAAAAAGACAAAACACCGAAAAATGCAAAAAGGCAGCCTTGCGGGTCTTAGTACTTCCGCAAACTTTGTTGATTTTGGTGACTTCGGGATGCAAGTATTAGATCGCGGCTATATAACAGCTCAGCAGATCGAAGCTTGCCGTGTTGCAATCTCTCGATTTTTTAATCGACGAGGAAAGATTTGGATTCGGGTTTTTCCTGATAAACCTGTTTCGAAAAAGCCCCTTGAAGTTCGTATGGGAAAGGGTAAAGGGAACGTCGATCATTGGGTTGCACCTGTGCGCCCTGGCCGCATTCTCTTTGAAGTTGGTAATGTTCCGAAGGAGTTGGCTCAAGATGCGCTGCGCAGAGCGGCAGCAAAACTGGGCATAAGAACTCGCTTCGTTGAGCGCGTTGAACGCGTATAAGGGAGTTATAATGAAAAAAGCAGAAGAACTCCGAAAAAAAAGTGATAACGAGCTTGTAGCACTTTGTGGCGAGCTCAAAAAAGATCTGTTTGATGAGAGAAATCGTCGTCAGTTGGATAAGGAAGCAAAGACTGCTTCTCAGCGTGTTAAAGCTAAGCGAGAAATCGCACGAGCTTTGACAATCCTTCGTGAGCGAGAACTCGAAGCCGCAGGCATTTAAGGACAGTATTTAAGTATGAGCGAGCAGCAAAGTAATACTATTCGTGGACAGCGTAAGACCGAAAAGGGCGTTGTTGTTTCGAATAAAATGGATAAGACAGTTGTAGTTCGTGTAACGAGAACTATTCATCATAAGCAGTATGGGAAAGTAATGACTACTTCCAAGAAGTACTACGCTCATGATGAAGATGGTAAAGCGAAAGAGGGTGATAACGTCGAAATTATTGAGACGAGACCACTTTCTAAGCTAAAGCGTTGGAGAGTAGTTTCCGTAACGCCCCAGAATTCTCACAGAACTGCCGGCATATAAGCTAATGTAGCGTAATTGGGTTAAGGTTATGATTCAGCAAGAGACGAGACTGAAAGTTGCCGACAATACCGGGGCGAAGGTCGTCAAGTGTTTTAAAGTCCTTCGTGGTTCGAAGCGACGCTATGCAGGGGTCGGTGATGTTATCATCGCATCTGTACGTGAAGCAGAGCCAGATGGAAGCGTGAAAAAGGGCGATGTTGTTCGAGCAGTTGTCGTTCGTACGAAGAAGTATATTCGTCGAAAAGATGGCTACCTCCGGTTTGATTCGAACAGCTGTGTCCTAATTGATGATAAGGGAAATCCCCGTGGTACTCGAATTTTCGGCTCAATTGCGCGTGAGGTTCGTGACCGTGGGTATGCCAAGATTGGATCTTTGGCACCTGAAGTTATTTAGTTGCACTGGAGATAAGGTTTAAATAGCTCATGCAAAGTATGTCTCAAGCAAAAACTAAGAAGGTCCGAACAGGAGATCGCGTCGTTGTCATTGCGGGTAATTCCAAAGGGCAGCACGGGATAGTCAAAGCATATCGCGATGAATCTGTTTGGATAGAAGGTGTGAACGTACGCAAAAAAGCAGTACGTCCTTCTCAACAAAACCCCAAAGGTGGATTTGTTGAGATTGAAGCACCAATACATATCTCAAACGTACGTCCTTGTGATAACGAGGGTCGTCCGTTGAAAGTAAAAATAATGTTGAACGAGCAAGGTGAAAGAGAACTTTGCGCTATCTCGAAAGATGGCCAAAAAACTCACCTTCGCCCGATCAAACGAGCAGTCAAGTAAGGGTATCCCTCGATGTCACGGTTGAAAAAACGATATCACGAAAAGGTAAAGCCCTACCTGATCAAACGATTTGAGTGTCAGAACCCGATGATGGTTCCGGCCCTTAAGAAAGTTGTGATCAGTATGGGTATTGCAGAGGCGGCAAAAGATAAAAACGCCACGCAAGATTGTATCCAGGAGCTTAGCCTGATTGCAGGTCAAAAACCTGTAGTCCAAAAGGCAAAGCTAGCCATTTCCAACTTTAAGTTGCGAAAAGGCCAGCCAGTTGGCTTGAAAGTCACACTCCGTGGAAAAAGGATGTATGATTTTGTTGACCGATTCTGTAACATTGCTGCGCCGAGAATTCGCGACTTTCGTGGATTTTCGACCAAAGGTGACGGAAGAGGTTGCTATACACTTGGGCTTGAAGATCAGCAGATCTTCCCTGAGTTGAATTTGGACCTAGTTAAACGCGCACAGGGTATGAATATTACCTTTGTGACCACAGCAAAAGATGATGAGCAGTGTACAGAGCTGCTTCGCCTTTTAGGTATTCCGTTTAAAGGTCTGACAGTAGTTGTGCCCGAGTGGCAAGATATTGAGGGTTCTTAAAGTATGTTCGTAACAGATGCAATCGCAGATTTTCTCACGAGGATCCGCAACGCCACTCGTGCTCGTCATAAGTATGTCGATGTCAACTGGAGCAAAATGAACCAGTCGCTCGCGCAGATTTTGAAAGATGCCGGGTATGCTGAGCATTTCATTGTGAAGTCCGAAGGTGGAATTTCCAATATGCGTATTTATTTGCGCTATCGGAAAGATAAAGAGTCCGTTATTCGTGGTCTTGAACGCATTTCTTCTCCCGGCCGAAGGCTCTATGTGGGATATGAAGATATGCCAAGAATTTTTAACGGAATGGGTATTGCAATCGTCACTACCTCTCATGGGGTTATGACTGGCTCTGAGGCTAGACGTCGAAAAGTCGGCGGCGAGCTTCTTTGCAAGGTCTGGTAGGAGGTGTTTTAATGTCTCGTTTAGGGAAATTACCGGTAGCACTTCCAAAAGGCATTGAAGTGCAAGTGAAAGCTGATGAGATCGTTGTAAAGGGACCGAAAGTAACCTTGCACCAAAAGCTTGTTCCGGGCGTAAAAGTTGAAGTGAAAGATGGCGAAGTCCATGTCTCCGTAGAAGGCGAAGAGAAGCGTGAAAAATCGCTGCACGGCCTCTATCGAGCACTCATTAAGAATATGGTCCTTGGCTGTAGCCAAGGTTTTGAAAAGCGCCTCGAAATGGTTGGCGTTGGTTACCGAGCGTCAGTGCAAGGTAATCTCGTTGATCTTCAGGTGGGCTATTCACATCCAACTCAGCTTGCAATTCCTCAAGGAGTTCAAGTTAAAGTTGATAAAAACACGCTTATCATTATTTCAGGCTCAGATAAGCAGGTGGTCGGTGAATTTGCAGCAAAGATTCGACAAAAGCGTCCGCCAGAACCTTATCAGGGTAAGGGCATTCGTTATGTTGATGAACATGTACGTCGAAAAGCAGGTAAAGCTGCTAAATCGGCCAAGAAGTAAGGTGTAATGCAATGGATAGTAGCGTACAGAAATCAAAAATTTTACGACAAAAGCGCGCTCTCCGTGTACGTAAGAATATTTGTGGAACTGCAAAGTACCCGCGTCTTTCAGTTATCAAGAGCAACAAGCATATTTATGCTCAGCTTATTGATGACAATAAAGGCATAACGCTTGCTAGCATGTCCACTTGCTCAAAAGAGCTGCGTGATACTGAGAATGCAAAAAAATCAAAGAGTTCAGCACGTGTCGTAGGCGTTAAGATTGCTGAAAAAGCCAAAGCTTTAGGGATTGATCAGGTCGTATTTGATCGCGGTCCTTTTAAGTATCATGGTATTTTAGCAGAGCTTGCAGACGCTGTTCGAGCTTCTGGACTCAAGGTTTGAGTAGGGGACAATTTAAGCGATGGCTAAGCAATCAGAAGGTTCAAGACGAGATTCAGCTTCCAAAAAAGAAAGCTCGGAATTCCTCGAAAAGGTTATTTTCGTTAACCGCTGTTCGAAAACCGTAAAAGGTGGACGAAAGATGAGCTTTTCCGCCCTCATTTTAGTAGGGGATGGTAAAGGCCGTGTAGGTTTTGGCTTTGCGAAAGCAAACGAGTTAACAGATGCGATTCGCAAAGGCGGAGAGCTTGCGCGTAAGAATATGGTTACTGTTCCTATGGAAGGTGGAACTATTCCTCACGACGTGAGCATGAAGTACGATGGAGCAGTCATTCAGATGAGACCAGCCAAACAAGGTACTGGTATTATCGCTGGCTCTAAAGTGCGCGCGATTTTGGAATTTGCAGGTTATAAAGATGTTATGGCGAAGAGCCATGGCTCTAATAACCCGAATAACCTCGTGCGAGCGACATTTAAAGCGCTTCTTTCGATGAGCAAACGGGATGCTGTATTAGGAGCTCGGGCACAATGACAACAATCATGCCATTACATAGTTTATTCAACACCTCGAGACCTAAGAAGCGCAGAAAGCGTGTAGGTCGCGGCATCGGATCAGGTCTTGGTAAGACTTGCGGACGTGGCGTTAAAGGTGCTGGATCTCGTTCCGGTTACAAAACTCGAACCCGTTATGAAGGCGGTCAGCTTCCTTTGTATCGTAAGCTTCCTCAGCGTGGATTTAGCAATGCAGCATTCCAAAGACCGAAGATGGATTGCATTAATCTTTCACGTATCGAAGAGCTTTACCAAGATGGCGATACTGTAAGCCTTGACACTCTTCGTCAAAAAGGGTATATCAGTGGACCTTCCTCAGGGTTGAAGATTTTAGGAAATGGCGAGCTTAAGAAGAAAGTTCGCATTGAAGCGCATGCCTATTCTGCTCAAGCAGAAGAAAAGCTTAAAGCAGCTTCAATCTCCTATACCCTTGGTTAAAAGGTATTTACTAGAGATAGCCACTTCGTGCCCGCAATTCTATACTATTGAGCTAGGGCACGATAGATAAACGAGGACATCATGTTCAAAGGCTTTTTTGCAGCGTTACAAAGCAATCCTGAACTCAAAAATAAAATTGTCTTTACTGCCCTCCTTCTTTTAGTCTACCGCTTGGGCGGATTTGTTCCGGTTCCAGGTATTGACGGAGAAGTTGCGCTTTCCTATTTTAGGCAAGCAACAGGCGGAAGCCAAAATTTGTTTCAGCTGGTCGATATATTTTCGGGCGGCGCCTTTTCTCAAATGACTATTTTTGCGCTTGGTGTCGTTCCCTATATCTCTGCCTCTATTATGATGCAGTTGATTGTGGCACTTTTGCCCAATATTCAAAGAGAAGTGCGCGAAAATCCCGATTTTGGTCGCCGTAAAATTTCTCGTTGGACTCGAATAGCAACCGTTATATTGGCTACTATTCAGTCGACGCTCTTTGCTAAATTTGCCATGCAGATGAATCTTTCATCTCCTGGAATTATCTCTCAAGATCTCTTGGGATATACGCTCTTTTCCATGCCATGGCTCTACTACCTTATTTTCATTTCCATCATGACGACCGGCACATGCTTTTTGATGTGGATTGGCGAGCAGATTTCTGAAAAGGGTATTGGAAATGGCATGAGCATGATTATCGCAACTGGTATCTTGTCTCAGCTTCCAACTACTATTGGTTTAATTATTCAGCAGCTGAATTTGACAAGTCCGGAGCCTGGTCAGCTTTCATTCTTTTCATTGGCAATTTTATTTGCTCTCTTTGTTCTTGTTACGATTGGAACTATCTATATCATACAAGGTCAGAGACGAATCCCGCTTCAGTATGCTCGAAAAATTGTCGGCATGCGCGAAATGCAGGGAAGTGGAAGTTCTTATATTCCTCTAAAAGTGAACTATGCAGGTGTTGTGCCAATTATTTTTGCATCATCGATTTTGATGTTTTTGGCGACGCTTCCGCAGTTCATTGGCGGAGTAGTTTTAACTCAAATAGCTGAAATGGTTTCACCTGGCTCAACAATTTATACAGCAGTCTATGTTTTGTTGATCTTATTCTTTAGCTATTTTTGGACTGCAACACAATTTCATCCTGATCAGATTGCATCGGATATGAAGCGTAACGGCGCTTTCATTCCGGGTATTCGTCAGGGGAAGAGTACCCAAGAGTATTTGGAAGAGACCATGAGTCGAATCACTTTAATTGGGGCATTTTCGCTCGCTCTGCTTGCGATTTTACCTAATATCATTGGTTCGATAATGGGCGTTGCGCCTTCCATTAGTTACTTTTTTGGCGGGACCGCTCTACTTATCTTAGTCGGGGTTGTTCTCGACACGATGAAGCAGATCGAGTCTCATTTAATTATGAAACGGTACGACGGATTTTCAAACAAATACCGGAGATAGATTAACCCCGGGAGAGCTTTTGAATATAGGTTTATAACTTTTATCAAAAGTTTTGCAAATTTGTTGCGATAATGTTGTGCCATTTGTTAGTATCATAGGTCATTTTAACTGATTTTAGGAGCATCTGAATGCCTCGAATTCTCGGAGTGGACATACCCGATAACAAGCGCCTTGAGATCAGTCTTCGTTATTTGTACGGGATTGGTCCGACCCTTGCTACACAGATTTGCGATGAGTTGAAGATTAGCCGCGATTTGCGCGCTCATCAACTTTCCAGTGATGATATTGCTCGTATTACGACTTTCATCCAAAATAAATTTGTCGTCGAAGGTGATCTTCGAAGACAAATTCAGAATAACATTAAGCGTTTAGTCAGCATTCACAGCTATCGCGGAATGCGCCACCGTTTGGGACTTCCTGTACGTGGCCAAAGAACGAGAACCAACTCGAGAACGAGAAAGGGTCCTCGTAAGACTGTTGCAGGTAGGAAGAAGGCCCCACAGCAATAAGTAATTTAAGTTGATAGAAGTTTCAGGAGTGATACTTTGAATATTCAGAAAGCTGCACAACCTGTAAAAAAGAGTGCAAAGAAAAAGACGAACAGAAATGTTCCTGTAGGAATTGCCCACGTAAAGGCAACCTTTAACAATACCATTGTCTCGATCACTGACCCTTCAGGACAAGTGCTTGCCTGGTCATCAGCGGGTAAGTCAGGATATTCAGGTTCGAGAAAATCTTCAGCATTTGCTGCAACTGTTGCGGCTCAAGATGCCGCAAAAATTGCAATGACGCAAGGGCTGAAAGAAGTAGAAGTAAATCTTAAAGGGCCAGGGGCAGGTCGTGAGCCTGCAGTTCGTGGTCTAATGAGCGCTGGCTTGGCCGTAACGGCTATTCGTGATGGGACACCAGTTCCTCACAATGGTTGCCGTCCACGTAAGCGTCGTCGAGTATAACCCTTAAGGGAAAACTAGGAAAGCCTTCAGAGTTTTTAGCTTTTTAAGAGCTTTAAGCTTTTTAGGTTTAACCTTTTGCCGCGCAGGAGATAGGCATGCAGGTAAAATTTGGAAAGATTCAACGTCCTCGCAAGATCGTTGTAGATGAAGCGACAATGTCGCTTAATTTTGCACGGTTTGTTGCTGAGCCATTTGAGCGGGTTATCGGGCACAGTATTGGCAATGCGCTTCGTCGTATCTTGCTTTCGTCGCTTGAAGCTCCAGGAATTATTTCTATACGCATTGAAGGCGTTCCTCACGAATTTATGTCCGTTGAGGGGATTGCTGAAGATGTCACAAACATCATCTTGAACGTAAAGAATGCTAAATTGCGTTGCTTGCCGAGCGATGAAGCTGGTATCCAGCGCGAATCCCGTATTGTTTCTACTGTTCTTGATATTACTCAAGACATGATTGACAAATCCTCGGGTCAGTATGACGTAACTCTAGGCGACTTAATTAAGAACACCTTTTTCGAAGTGGTTAACCCTGATTTGCATATCTTTTCAGTTACAAAGCCTTGCAAGCGACAGATTGACTTCCGAATTGGGTTTGGACGCGGTTATGTTCCCTCTGAGCGTCATGTAATTCCTAGCAAGCTTGTAGATGAAATCGTCCTCGACACAGCTTTTTCACCTGTAGTCATGGTGAACTACTTTGTCGAAAATACACGTGTTGGACAAGATACCGATTTTGACCGCCTTGTGTTGGAAGTGACGACTGATGGTCGTCTGACTCCGATTGAAGCCCTCTCTTTTGCGGCGCAAGTGGCACAGGCTAATTTCGAAGTATTTACAACCGTTAAAGCTCCAACTTTGACTTTTGCTAATGATGCTGCAGATGGCAGATCGGCTGAAGACGAGTTGATTGATAAGCTTTGCCTTCGAATTGATGAGATCGAGCTTTCTGTTCGCTCAACCAATTGCTTGGCAAGTGCAAATATTGATACAATTGCTGAGCTTGTCTGCATTCCAGAACGCAAAATGCTTGATTTTAGAAACTTCGGTAAGAAGTCTTTAAATGAGATCAAAGCTAAGCTTCATGAAATGGGGCTTGAGCTTGGAATGGATTTATCAGCTCTCGGGATCTCGACAGACAATGTCAAAGATCGGATCGTAGAGCTTCATGAAGGCCGAAAGGCAAAACGCGAAATGCGTGATAAGAAATAAGTTATTACAGCCTCTGAAAAGAGGCTGTAGGAAAAGTGTGGAAGGTTTATTGTGAGACACGCAAAACGAAGCGCAAAACTGGGAAGAACGACATCCCATCGACGATGTATGTTTGCAAACATGCTTAAGTCTTTGATTATTCATGAGCGTATCGAAACAACTATTCCAAAAGCAAAAGAGCTTCGCCGTTTTGCAGATCAGATGATTACTCTTGCAAAGGGTAATACACTGGCGCATCGCCGACGAGCAGTTGCTGAGATGATGGTTCGATACAACACCTTGACTCCAAAAGATAAGCGTGCTGTTAAAGCAGGCGATACAAGCTCTTATAACGACGACAGAAATGTTGTTGAGAAGCTTTTTGGAACTCTGGGTCCTCGATTTACTGAGCGTTTGGGTGGATATACCCGTATTATTCGCCAGCAAGCGAGACGAGTAGGTGACAATGCCCAAAAATGTTACATAGAATATCTTTCTGAGTAATCAAGTTGAATGCGAGACGCTAAGTGAGAGTAAATTTTTTTTTACTCACACTTAGCGTCTTTGCATTTAATTTTTACGCGATATACCCATCAAAGTGCAAGAGTTGGAATTTGGCAAAGGCAACGCTCAGACAGTCTATTAAAAAATCTGTAAGTAATAGTGTACTATGGTTAAGATTTTTTAATAGACTGCCTGAGATGTTGCCGAAGCCAAAGCCAAGTGTTGCACTATGATGTGTATAAGTGGCATATTCGGAATTGGCTCAATTGTAAGGATGATGTATGCCAGTACGAGTTGGAATTAATGGATTTGGCCGCATTGGACGCTTAGTGCTCAGGTGCTTACTCGAATGCAAAGATATCGAAGTCGTTGCAGTTAACGATGTGGTTCCGAGCGACAACTTGGCCTATCTTTTCAAATATGACTCGACTCATAAAGCTTATAAAGGCACGGTGAGTGCTGATGAGCAAAACCTTATCATCGATGGGAAAAAGATTCGAGTTTGTACTGAAAGAGATCCCGAGAAGCTTCCCTGGAAAGAATTAGGTGTTGAATATGTGATAGAGTCCACCGGGCTTTTTACAAGCATAGAAGGTGCTGAAAAGCATATTCGTGCAGGTGCAAAGCGCGTGCTTATCACAGCGCCCGCTAAGGGCGATATACCTACCTTTGTAATGGGTGTAAACGAAGCCAAATACGATCCCAAGAAAGATGCCATTATTTCAAATGCCTCTTGTACAACCAATTGCTTAGCGCCAGTCTGTAAAGTACTTCTTGATCACTACGGGATCGAAGAAGGGCTTATGACTACGATTCATGCGGCAACTGCAACCCAGCCAACGGTCGATGGTCCTTCCAAAAAGGATTTTCGAGGCGGCCGCGGAGCTTCTCAAAATATAATCCCTTCATCTACCGGTGCTGCCAAAGCTGTAGCTCTTTGTATACCGGAGTTAAAGGGTAAGCTTACTGGCATGGCATTTCGAGTGCCAATTGCTGATGTTTCCTGTGTTGATTTGACTGTTCGGCTGAAAAAGCCGACAACGTATGAAGATATCGTTCAGACGATGAAAAATGCGTCTAAGAACGAGTTAAAAGGTATTCTAGCCTGTACGGATGAGGAAGTTGTCTCGTCCGATTTTATAGGTGATCGCCATTCGGCGATTTTTGATGTAGGAGCGGGGATTGCATTGAATCCGACCTTCTATAAGATTGTGGCTTGGTACGATAACGAGATGGGATATTCCCAGCGTGTGTGCGATCTATTGCTGTATGTAATTGGACGCGATCGGCAAGCAAAAAAGTAAATGAATACGACAGCCTATTTTAGGCTCATGATGTAAGGATTGATTTAAACGTGGATTTTACTCGAGAACCAATTGTTGAGACTGTGATTACCCCCAGAGAGGGATATCGCTTAGCGGTTCGGAGCAGCAAGAATCCCGGAACAGAAGAGCATTTTGTAGATGCCTTAGAGGTTATCACATTCGGCTCCAATTGTTTTTTCCGGAATATAGAACGGCCAAAGTCGTTTCTTCTTCCTGTTTCTGACTATGAAGTATTAGAGGTGCGAGAACCAAAGATTGTTCTCAAGAATCCCTCTATTGAAGGCGCTGTAAAGATCGGCGGCGGACGCTCTGAACAAAAGAGCTATGCTCCCCAGCGTGAAAGCCGGGAGAGAGAGAAAGAGGTTCGTGAACCTCCAGTTGAAAAAAGAGAATATATTAAGGAAGTCTCTATTAGTGAAGAGAGCACTTCGATTGATGCTGAATCTCAGATCGATTCAAAATCTGAAGGTTCACAAGTCTCTGAAGCTGCCCGCTCCGATCGCAGACGCGATCGAAGAAGAAATGTTCGTGGCAAGACCAGAAAAGGTACTGTCCGCGAAGAGGCTGTAGCTGAAGAGCTCCAATCTCCCGAATTAGAAGTTCCGCAACTCGATGTTCAGGTGGAGCCAAAGTCGAAAGATGATTCTTTGGTAGCTCCTATTCTTGCGGCAATTATCCCTCCCCCCTCAACACTCATTCGCGATGATATCGCACGCCTAAAGGCAAATGAGCTGTATAAAGGCGCGTTTTATGAGCGTGAAGCGGCTGTTGGTGATGAGGTAGATGATGAGCCAGTAGCTCCCTTCGTTGCAACTCCTGAAGAAGCGGAAGAGGAAAACTACGAGGACTATCGAGCACGCCCTGAGCCTGTATCTCATGAAAGCTCAGGAGCTCCAGCTCCTTAAAATCGTGAATTTACTATCGATTCGAGCCCCAATGCTGATTGTAGCTTGGGGCTTTCTTTTTGCTGTCCTTATCATCCTGACGGATCTATCCCTTCTGTTTTTGGGTTCGCTTCTATTTCTCTTTTGCTGTCAGTTATTTTTTACATCTTATTCCGCTCTTGCAAAATTTCTTATTGGATTATTTTTAGGGCTTATCCTCACGCATCTCCAGCTCTCTCTTCCTGCAAAGGGCGCTTTTCCAAATGAAGAGTTAAAAGTAGAGGTGGTTGGTGAGAATGTCTTTGTTCGAGGAGCTCGAACGACATCAATCTATAAAGTTCGAGTGGTCAAATCCGATTGCGGCTACGGTTTTTTAGCCACTTTAAAGCCAAACAAGGATTGCTCTTTACAGCTCGATCAAACCTATCTTATCCCAGGCTCGATCGTTCGAGATGAAAAGGGGATACGCATCTATCCGGAACGATCCAAGAGTGTAGAGGAAGTTGGGTCTCTTTTTCCTTGGAACCGACTGAGACAAAAAGCTCGAGATATCTGCCTTCGCCGCTCAGCACTTCTCTATCCACCATCGGATGAAAGAGAGTTTATTGAAACGGTTGCCTTTGGAGGCAAGCTTGACCCACTTCGACGTGCTCAACTCAACAGGTTTGGGTTAGACCATATTGCAGCCGTCTCTGGGTTTCACTTTGGCTTGGTTGCAGGCTTTGCTTGGTGGCTCTCGCTTCTTTTTTTTCGTGGGATTTTTGCGCGTATTGCAGTCATAATTGCCTTAGTTGCCTATGGTTTTATTGTCGGAGCGCAGCCTTCAGTTTTACGTGCGCTTATCGCAGCTCTTCTTTTTGTATTCGCCCCTCTCTTTTCCCGCCGCGCCAATGGGTTGAATAATATCGGCGTAGGATTATCTATACTCTTGATCTATGAGCCGCTCTTTGTCTTCTCAATGGGGTTTCAGCTGAGCTTTGCTGCCACAATGGGAATACTTCTTTTATACAAGCCGCTCTGCCATTTATTTATTGTTGGAGAAGATTTAAGAGGAGATTGGTTGATGAGTACTTTGTGCGTAAGTCTTTCCGCACTGCTCATGGCCCTGCCCATTCAAATTGTGCAAACAGGAGCTTTTTCACTTTTAGGGCCTTTGTATAATCTTATAGTTCCTCTAGCCGTTTCTTGGATTATGCTCATGTACCTTTCATCGCTTCTCATGCCTTTAGGACTTAGTCATCTCTTTGCTTGGCCAACGGAGAAGATGCTTTCCTTTCTTATTCAGCTCTTTAATGGCGCGCCGGTAAATCCGCATGGGTTGTATCAGGTATCCTGTCCGCCCCTTGTAGGAGCAGTCATTTTTGTTGCACTCATCCAGGGAGCAATATGGGCGTGGCAGCGCCAAGCCGAAAGTGCTACAGAGCTACCATTGGGGGTTTAAAGATGTTTAGTTGGGAAGATATTATCCAAAAATATATCTGTGGCTACTCAGACAAGATCAGACAGACGACTCAGCCTTTGAAAGACCACTTTGGAATTACCTATCATCGAATAGATGTATGCTCGTTAGTATAGTAACCTGAGTTTCCAGTGATAAAATGAGAAACTCAGGTTAAAAATTACTTTTGACTCGCCGTTGCAATCGGTTCGATCCAGAGTCTATGGAGCGACCGTGCAATCACTTTATCATTTGCTATGAGCTCAATTTTGTAGCTGACGATGCCGCCGGTGAGGTTAAATTCATGGGCATCAAAGGAGATATCCTCACTACCCGTTTTTCCCACTAACTTTTTCTCGATGCGCTTCTCTGTTCCATTTCGAAGTCGTATCCGAGCGACAAGAGTAACCGGAGATTTTTCATTTCCGGTATTCCAATCAATTTTAAGTTTTTCGCCCCAATAGGCTGAATCTTTTTTCGGATCGGGCGTGTCGACAGTTACCGAGGCTAGCCCCTTAATATCGACGTACTGTGTGCGTGCAGTGACGACAGGAGTTTTGGAGCAAGCAGCTACTATTCCGAGAAGCAGAGAGCCAAATAAAATTTTTTTCATTTTTTGCCTAGTTCTTTTGCTGCATATATAAGGAACTCTTGTGTTTCTTCAAAGCTTATACATGGATCTACCTTTGAAGCTCTGATTTTTGCCTCTTCATGTCTCTCTGTATCGATATAATCATCTTGCCGTCCATTCATCAGAAAGCTCTCCAGCATAAACCCTCGAACAATCGGGATTTTTTTCATGGTTTTAAGGATTTCAACAGCAACATCGAGCTGCTTTTCGGGAATATAGCCGCAGTTGTCATGCGAGCAGTCAACAATTATTGCGCTATCGAGCTTTAAGCCATCAAGACTGCTTTTTGCTTTGAGGATTGATTCTTCATGATAATTAGGACCCGTTTTACTGCCTCGGAGAACAATATGGGGCATGGGGTTTCCAGAACTTTTTTTGAAAATTAACTGGCCCGATAAATCAGACTCAAAGACATGTTGAGGAGTAAGGGAAACCCTGGCAGCCTGGACCGCTGCAGTAATATCGCCGCTGGTAGTGTTTTTAAACCCAACAGGGAAAGCAAGAGAAGATGCAAGCTGTCGATGAATAGGCGACTGGCAGGTGCGTGCGCCAATACATCCCCAGCTGACCAAATCCTGAACATAGTGCTTCATCATCGGTTCAACAAATTCATAGGCAACAGGCAGATTCATACCGATGATCTCTTTGAGAAATCGTCTTGAAAGCTCTATTCCTTTCGATATATTGTAGGATCCATCAAGATCAGGATCGAAGAGAAAGCCGCGCCACCCATCGAGGGTTCTCGGTTTTTCAAGGTATCCTCTGAATACGATATAAAGGGAGTCTTTTAAGGTTTTGGCAAGTTCAGAGAGCTTTTGGGCATATTCAAGGCCACTTTCGCTCATGTGAATAGAACAGGGGCCGACAATGCAGAGTTTTCGAGGGTCTTTGCCTTGCAATATGGACTGAATAGTTGCTCGTTGCGAATGAACAATATCGATTTCCTTGAGGGAAAGAGCCGTTGATTTAAGCATTTCCTGAGCTGCAGGAATATTTTTTGTGTTGAATGCGACTGGCATTTTGCTGGTTGAACTTCAATGTGTATATATAAAACACTATGGAGAGATTTTGAGAAAGACTGTGTTTTTATGGAATGAAGATTCTTTCGAGATTAAGCCATTATCCGGCTGCCAGATAATCGATCCCCAAACCCTTTCTGGCTCCGTAGCCTTTACATCCACTCTATTTCAAAAAAAAGAGGGCATGACTCGCTTCGATCATTGCATCAAAGAACTTGAGGCACTTCAACCCTTAGCTTGGGGATCAACACTCCACTATCGACTTCCCTTTCCTCGTCTTGCTTCTACAGAACAAGACAGCACCCTTCTTCGAAGACTTATGCTCTTATCGCCAAAGTCTCATCATCTCTATATAAATATCCCATGCACTCAAGAAATACGGACATACTCAGGAAGAAAACGACTGAAAAGTTTTTTCCATGAGCTTCCCAAAAGTAATACGTGTAGCAATACGTGTACCTGCCTCTTTGAGATTCCTGAAAAAATTATCGAAGGTGTTCGTTTTTGTACCTTAAGCCTCTCTGAAATGGAGCAGCTCTTGAGCTGCATTAAAGATATTGGATTTCCCTCTGGATTCGTAGTAAAACAAGAGCATGCCATAGAGAGAATGCTCGCTACTTGCTTAGTAGAAAATGTTTCGGTAGAGAGTCAAATAGAGAATTTATTTGAAGGCCAAGGCCATAGAGTTGAAAAAATTCAACGTCTTATTTCTCTCTATGACTCCATAGAAGATACAGTACATGACTGTGTTTCCCTTCTTTTATCTCTTCAAAATGAGAGACAAGAGCTTGAAGAACTCTATCCAGCTCCCGTCTTAAGGCGCCTTTTCCTAGAGATACGCACCTCAAGTGAGCAAGTGCTTAGAAAGAGGGGAGAAAAAATTCCTCTCTCACTCTCCCAGGCAGCAGGATAATTCAATGAAAGTTTTATCTTGCTGACTCTTAATAGAAAATTTATGCTTACTACATATACGAATCTTTGAGGATATCTAAATGCAAGAACTTTCAGAATGGATCTCCTATATTCATCAAAAAGTGTGGGGCGTGCCCTTATTAACACTTCTTATAGGTGTCGGAGTATTCTTAACCTATCTGCTGCGCGGTATGCAGTTTCGTTATTTCTTTCACGCTTTCGGGTTGATCTTTAAAAAATCCAATACTAAAGCAGCTGGGGATATTACCCCCTTTGAAGCACTTATGACAGCTATGGCCTCTGCTGTAGGTACCGGAAGCATCGTTGGTGTCGCAACAGCAATTTCATCCGGTGGATTGGGCTCAGTCTTCTGGATTTGGGTTATGGCTCTTATCTCAATGGCAATTAAATATGCAGAAGCACTCTTAGCAGTTAAGTTTCGAGTAGTTGATCGCAGAGGAGAAATGGCCGGCGGTCCTATGTACTACATAGAACGTGGACTTGGCTGGAAATGGCTCGCCTACTTCTTCGCTGTTGCTGCAGTCATTGCAACCCTTGGAACTGGAAACCTGGTTCAAGTAAACTCAATCGCAGAAGCTCTTAAAACGGTCTCAGGAGTCGAACCTTGGGTAACCGGTGTTGTGCTCGCTTTAGTTACTGGCGTCGTTTTAATCAAAGGTATTAAGGGCGTTGGACGCGTATCGGCCTATCTCGTTCCTATTATGGCTATTTTCTACATAGTAGGCGGCTTAATCGTCCTCTTTATTTATCGAGACAACCTGCCATCAGCTCTAGCCCTTATCGTCTCATCAGCATTCTCTGGCCAGGCAGCCACAGGCGCCTTCTTAGGCTCTACAGCTATGATGGCTGTTCAGTGGGGTGTCGCACGCTCCGTATTCTGCAGTGAAGCAGGCCTCGGCATCTCATCCATTGCCGCGGCAGCTGCAAAGACCGATTCGTCAGGTCGTCAGGCGATGCTCTCAATGACCGCAACACTTATCTCAACAGCAGTCATCTGTACCATCACAGCACTCGTAATAGCCGTAACAGGCGTTATGGGCAGTGTTGATGAATCAGGCCGTCTAGTCAACGGTGCTTCCTTAGCTATTGCAGGCTTTCAGCAAGCAATACCTGGCGGCGAGTACATCGTTATGATCGGACTCATCCTCTTCGCATATTCTACCGTTATTGCATGGGCATACTACGGTGAAAAATGCATGGAGTACCTCTTCGGAGAATCTTCCGTAACTCCCTATCGCATTATCTTCACCCTCCTCATCATTCCAGGTTCCGTCTTTACACTCGAGCTGGTATGGGCGATGGCAGATACTATGAATGGCCTTATGGTTATTCCCAACATGATTGCCCTACTCGGGCTTTCAGGAATAATCCAAAAAGAGACAGGAGTTTTCCTGCGCTCAATACAAGAGGAAAAGGCCGCCGCCGCTGCAAATGTATAATCTTCTCGACAACCTCTATGCTCTCGTCTGGGGATGGCCACTTCTAGTGCTCATCTCAGGCGTGGGGCTCTATCTCACTATCATCCTTCGGGGAATTCAGTTTCGAAAACTGATCCCCGCACTTAAAATTGCCTTCGGTAAAGATACCGACTCCCAATCCCAAGGCGATATCAGCCATTTCCAAGCCCTCATGACAGCCCTCGCAGCTACCATGGGCATTGGTAACATCGCAGGCGTTGCAACAGCCTTAACCGCTGGAGGCGTCGGCGCCCTCTTCTGGATGTGGGTAACAGCTCTACTCGGCATGGCAACCAAATACGCAGAAGCAATCCTTGCCGTCCGCTACCGCTCAATCGACGATCGCGGCCAGATGTGCGGCGGCCCCATGTACTTCATCGAACGCGGCCTTAACTGGAAGTTTCTTGCCTCCCTCTTCGCCTTCTTCGGTATCTTCGCCGCCTTCGGCGGTGGAAACCTTATCCAGTCCAACTCGGTAGCAGAAGTCCTCCACTCCGTCTTCTCAATCGACCATACCGTCTCAGCAGTACTCCTCGCCATCTGCACAGCCTTAAGCCTCCTCGGCGGCATCTACTCCATAGGCAATATCGCAAGCCTCCTCGTGCCATTCATGGCCCTCTTCTACATCGCTGGAGCCGGCTACATCCTCATCGCCCACATCACAGCCATCCCCGAAGCAATCGTCTCCATCTTCTACCACGCCCTTACCCCTCAAGCAGCTATAGGCGGCTTTATCGGCTCAACCGTCGCCTCCGCAATCCAAGTAGGCGTCAGCCGCGGCCTTATGACCTCAGAAGCTGGCCTCGGAACCGCCTCCATCGCCGCAGCAGCAGCTAAAACCGAATCGCCCCACCGCCAAGCCCTCGTCTCCATGACCGGAAGCTTCATAGCTACCATCATCATGTGCAGCGTCACAGCCCTCGTCATCACCGTCACCGGATCCCTCGGTACCTTAAACATCCACGGCACCGTCATGACCGGAGCCGCCCTCACCGCCCACTCCTTCTCATCCACACTCTCTGCCGGTGGTATCATCGTCAGCATCAGCCTCATCCTTTTCGCCTTCACAACCCTCCTCGGCTGGGCCTACTACGGTGAAAAATGCGTCGAATACCTCCTCGGCACCAAAGCTGTCATCCCCTTCCGCATCCTCTTCGTCCTCGTCGTCGCCTTAGGCGCCCTCCTCAAACTCGAAGTCGTCTGGAAAATCTCCGACATCTTTAACGGCCTCATGGCCTACCCCAACCTCATCGGCGTTCTCGCCCTTTCCAAAGTCGTAGTCGAAGAAAGCAAAAAAGTCTAAACACGAGTTTTTAAGGGGATGAGCTTTGCTCCTCCCCTTACACCCCACCTCACCAAAGGGCTTAAGGCCCTCTGGACACCCAATTTATCTGCTTAAATGTTTGTGGCTGCTTTGGAATGTTATATCGTCGCTATCGCGACGATATAAAGATGGCACTTTCCCTATTTGGGCTAACGCCCAAATAGGGAAAATAGAAAATCAATGGGCTAATTTTTCTCGTAGAACATAAGGATCGAGGTCTAAATCCTCTCCCCAAGCTACTGTTTCGGATTTTGGATCGATATGCACTGATTTAAAGAAATCAATGGATTCCCAAGCTTTAAAAACACCCTTGCCTGCTAGAAAACTCAAATCAACTTCTCCAGATAATCCATCATCAAAACGAATCCACAGCTTGTAGTTCTCATGTGGTTCACAGTCTACTATTTTCGCTTTATGAAATTTCATAATATGACGCCTCATACTCTCCATGTATCTTACTTTTCCATGCTTGCTGAAAGCAAGCAGGGAAAGCTGGCTCCTTTTTATCGCCGCAGCGCGGCGATAAAAGAATAGAGACATTACAGCCACAAACATTTAAGCCGACTAAAGGGTGTCCAGAGGGTTACACCCTCTGGTGAGGTGGGGTCTAAGGGGAGGAGTGAAACTCCTACCCTTTTACAAGCGAAACGAGTTGAGATTCGAGTGTTGCCAAATCCTGCTGCTGTTGGGCAAGCATGGAAGCAGTTTTGTCGATGATGGCTTGCGGGGCTTTGCTGGAGGCTTTGAGTGTTTCGAGTTGTTGGGAGGTGCGGGGGATGAGGGCTTTTAGTTTTTCGATCTCTTTTTTGAGGCGGATGGATTCTTTTTCGAGGAGTTCTTGGGGGATTGGGATGATGAGCTGGATATCTTCGAAGGGGGCTTTGGAGGAGGAGGTGGGGATAGCGTCTTGGTTTGTGAAGGAGATGGAGTTGATACGGACGAGGGCTTTGAGGGGTGTGGACATGGTTTCGATGAGTTTCTTGCCTTTGGAGTTTGGTTGTGAGGAGATGAGGAGATCGGTTGGGGTGGTAGGGGAGATTTTCATTTCGCCGCGGATTGCGCGGATGGTGAGGAGGAGTGCTTGGAAGCGGCTGAATTCCTCTTCGATCTCTTTGGAGATGAGGGCGTTGTTGACTTTAGGGAATGGGGCGAAGAAGCACACCTCTGCTTGGAGGGAGCTGATTGCTTCTTGGAGCCAGGGGTGTGAGGAGTTTTGTGGTTTGAAGCGGTTTTTGAGGAATGAGAAGAGCTCGTCGGTGATGAAGGGTGCGAATGGGTGGAGAAGCCTTATGGAAGCTGTGAGGATTGTGAAGCAGACGGCTTGTTTGGTCGCTTTATCTTCAGTTGTAGTTTTGCCGAAGAGGGCAGGTTTGCTCATTTCTACGTAGTAGGCGCAAAACTCATTCCAGAAAAAATCGTAGGCGCTGATAGAGGCCTTGTCGAAGTGGTAGCGGGTGAGGGAGGTTTCTACTTGGTTGATGGTCTCTTGGAGGCGGGAGAGAATCCATTTGTCCTCTTTCTGGAGCTGGATTTGATCGTCTGGTGGAAGAGTGTCGCTGAGGTTCATCAGAACAAACCTGGAGCCGTTCCACACTTTGTTTGCGAAGTTACGTGAATCTTCAAACTTACGCCGTTCGAGGTCGATCTGGCGCGCTTCTGTTGTGCTGGAGGCGAGGGCAAAGCGGCAGGCGTCGGCTCCATACTCGTTGATTATTTCGAGGGGGTCGATGACGTTTCCTTTGGTTTTCGACATCTTCTCCCATTTGAATTTGACATCTTTGGGTAGGGGTTTTCCGAGGTCGAACTCTTTTTGCTCTTCGGGCGGTACGTAGGTAACGCCTCCGCCTACAGCATCTCGCCAGTAGGATTTTCCGTAGATGAGGCCGTGGAGGAAGCTCTCTTTGAAGGGCACTTCGTTGAGTGCAAACTCACCTGCCATGATCATGCGGGCGACCCAGAAGAAGAGGATGTCGTGTCCGGTGATGAGGGTTGCGTTGGGATAGAATTTTTGTAAGTCAGGGGTTTTGTCGGGCCATCCGAGTGTTGAGAAGGGCCAGAGGGCTGATGAGAACCAGGTGTCGAGAACGTCTGGATCTTGTTCCCAGGCGTCTGGATTCTTGCGCACTTCTTCCGGAAGGCCTTCGCCGTCGTAGCAGATGCGGATATTGCGATTTTCTTTTTTGTACCAGATGGGAATTCTGTGGCCCCACCAGAGCTGGCGGCTTATGCACCAGTCGTGGAGGTTGTCGATCCAGTGGAAGTAGGTATTATTCCAGTTTTCTGGGATGAGCCGAACTTTACCTGTCTCGACGACGCTGCGGAGAGTGTCTTTGAAGTGGGATAGGCGCACAAACCACTGTTTTGAGAGGCGAGGTTCGAGCACTGCTTTTGACCTATAGGAAAGCCCAACGCGGAGGGTGTGTGGAGATTTTTTAAGGAGGAGACCTAATTTTTGGAGGTCGGATGTAACCTTTTCACGCGCATCCATCATGGATAGTCCGGTGTAGGGCTTTCCATTTTCGTTGATGGTTCCATGTTCTGTCATGATGGAGATCATGGGCAGGTTGTGCCGTCCGGCCATATCGTAGTCATTGTGGTCGTGGGCGGGAGTTATCTTTACAGCGCCTGTGCCGAACTCTTTATCAACAAAGGGGTCAGCGATGATGGGGATTTGACGGCCGGTGAGGGGATGTTCGATCATCTTGCCGATGAGGGGGATATATCTTTCGTCATGAGGGTTTACAGCAACGGCAGTATCTCCTAGCATGGTTTCGGGGCGGGTAGTTGCGATGATTATCTCTCCACCGCCGACGATGGGGTATTTGATATGCCAGAGAAAGCCTTGGCGCTCTTCGTATTCGACTTCGTCGTTGGCAAGAGCAGTTCCCGTAACAGGATCCCAGTCGACCAGGTAGTCGCCTTGGTAGATAAGCTCTTTATCGAAGAGACGCTTGAACATGGTTCGAACGGCTCTTGAGCAGCCCTCATCCATGGTGAAACGTAGTCTTGACCAGTCGCAGGCACAGCCTAAAGATTTAAGCTGGGAGATAATGCTCTTCTCGCTTCTCTCTTTCCACTCCCAGACTTGGCTCAAGAACTCTTCTCTCGGGAAGTCGACTCGGCGTTTGCCGGTCGTTTTAATCAGATGGCGCTCGACAACAGTCTGTGTTGCAATCCCTGCGTGGTCGGTTCCTGGCATCCAGAGGGTTTCAAACCCGGACATTTTTTTCCAGCGGATGACGATGTCTTGAAGGGTGTTGACGAGGGCGTGGCCCATGTGCAAAACGCCAGTCACATTGGGCGGAGGGATCATGATGCAGTAGCTTGGCTTTTTTGATTCAGCGTTTGCGCGAAAGTAGCCATTTTTTTCGTATTTTGCGTACCACTTCGGCTCTACTTCTTTCGATGAATAGGCGGTGGGAAGTTCTTCTTTAGACATTATTAACTCACTTTGTACATCAAGTATAATTGGGAGAATGAGATGATTACAAAACCATTTTTTCCGGTTTCATAAGTCGATCGAATTCAGATTCAGATAGTAGTTTTTGAGCTAAGACTGCTTGCTTGAGAGTGAGGCCTTCATGGTGCGCTTTTAAAACAACTTTTGCAACGGTATCGTAGCCGAGTTTTGGAACTAAAGCGGTCGCTAGCAAAAGCGATTGTTCTAGATGTTTTTTGATCTGCTTTTCATTAGCTTTTAGACCTCGGATGCAGTTGACTTCGAAGCTTGTGCAGGCAGAGGATAGAAGATCGATCATTTCAAGGATGTTTGAGACAATAAGAGGTTTGAATACGTTGAGCTCGAAATGGCCTTGAGAGTCGGCAAAGGAGACTGCAGAATCAAGACCCATCACTTGGGTTGAAACCATTGTTACCATTTCGCATTGGGTGGGGTTGACTTTACCAGGCATGATGGATGAGCCCGGTTCATTCTCTGGAAGGATGAGTTCAGCGATACCAGCACGGGGGCCAGAGCCCATCATACGAATATCTTGAGCAATTTTGAAGAGGGCGCAAGCAAGCCGTTTGAGTGTGGATGAAAATTCGACACAGTCATCATGGGCCGCGAGAAGTGCGAAGAGGTTTGCACCAGGGCGAAAGGGAAGGTTATAGTGATCACCCAAGAGGCGAATAACTTCTTCCTTAAAGCCTTTTGGGCAGTTCATACCCGTTCCGACCGCTGTGCCTCCAATAGCAAGAGGCATGAGCAAGCTAATTCCATGTTGGATGCTTCTATAGGACTCTTCGAGTTGAAAACGGTAGCCTGAAAATTCTTGGCTTAACCTTATTGGAACTGCGTCCATTAAGTGGGTGCGGCCGATTTTAATAATTGATTGAAACTTCGCCTCTTTTTCTTGAAAAGCCTCAATAAGGCTTTTTAAAGCTGGGAGGAGAAGCTTTGTTGCTGTGTCTGCAATGGCGATGTGCATAGCTGAGGGGAATACATCGTTCGAGGATTGGCTTTTATTGACATCATCGTTTGGGTGAATGGGAGTTTTTGCAATCTTTGATGCTCGATGGCCTATAACCTCATTGAGGTTCATATTGGTCTGAGTTCCAGATCCAGTTTGAAATACTTTAAGGGGAAAGTGGTAATCGAGTTTTTCATTTAAAATCTCATCGCATGCTTTCTCGATCGCCTTTGATTTTTTGGTTGAAAGTAGCCCTAAAGAGCTATTGACGCGGGCGGCATACTTTTTTATGGCTGCAAGGGCATAGATAATAGGAAGCGCTAGTCTCTTTTCTCCGACTGTGAAATTTTCAAGCGATCTCTGCGTCTGTGGTCCCCAGAGAGCATCGGTTGCAATTTCAACTTCTCCTAAGGAATCTGATTCGCGCCGTTTTTTAGTCATACCTTCTTATTTCTTCCACTCATGGGAAATTGGTTCGAAAAGTTGAGTCATTAATTTAGGCGTTCCAATCTTTTCAAAACATTCGCTCTTTTTGAGCAATTCCTCAAGCATGTTTGGATGGATCCAAGAGTCATCTAATTTGGCAGGAAATATTTTCTTCAAGCAGGGAGTTCCTTCCTTAAGCTTAAGGGCCTCATTTTTTTCTTTTTTATTGATTTCCTTAATAATTTCCTCTTCGGTGTCCTGAAGAGATTCTCTGAGCAAAGTTGAAATAATTTCGGAGCAGAATCGCTTGTTTACATCTTTAACAATGGTATTTGCCTCTTCAGGAGTTTGAGCTTTTGAAACTGAAGAGTCGATGAGAAAGCGCAGTTTACCCTGAGGTCCAAAAAGCCAGTCCCAGACTATGGCTATAAACTGTTTGAGGGTGTGGGTGAGTCCAAGCCCTACAAAAAATGATCGTGCGGCCCTGGTCTGATCAATTTGGATGTTCTCGAGCTCTCTCCAGGGGGTTGGCTCTTCAACACGTTTTTGAAGTTTTTTGGCGAATATTTTTTCAACTTCCGTTTTAGATATTTTGCCTTCAAGGGAAGGATCAAGCAGTTTATCAAACTGAGGCCGCCATTGTACTTCATACATGGAACTAGTGATCGCAGTGGGCGATATATCGACTCCATGGAGGTTAGTTAAGTCGATATTTCGAGGCGTTTGGGAGGTGTAGATTGACTTATCCATAATATCAGTGAGTGCGGAATCGACAATTGATGTCATGCCGTCATTGAGGATCTTGGTAAGTTCGGCTACTTTCGCATCAGAGAGTTCATCAATTGATCGAATAATTGATGTGTCGTTGTAGGGTTTAGCTTCCTTGTAGAGTTCAGCTGTCTTTTTAAGCAGCTCTTTTATTCCTAAGTCTTCAGCGTCCCGAATGGACATGCTTTCTATTGTGGTCTTTAGGTCTATCGCAAAAGTAATTGTTTTTTGGTTATCAATTCTAGTAGGTTTATTTTCAAATGCAGTTGTGGTTAATGTTAAAGCGCATTGAGTGAGAAGATTTTCTGCATTTTTGTTTTTTTTCTCCTTTTTTATCTCATTGAAGGGGCTTTCACGTATTTCTTTTTTGACTTTGGAGATAATAAACTCATTACCTTCGGCTACTTTCTTTCTCTTTTTTGCATGTCCTCTGCCAGAGGATATTGTCTTGGTAGTACTCGAGTTGACCATTTCGGCTGGAAAAATCATGCGTGCGTGTGTCTTATCCCCAGTAAAATAGGGCTGAACATCCCAAATCTTTTTATTCTTTAAATCTTCTGCAAAATGTTTGAGGTCTCCCATGTTTTTAAATACTGAGAATTGTGAGTAGGGCATTCTACTTGATTCTACAAAGTTTTTATACAGCACCTCATCTTTGAGCATGATATCTCCCCCTTTATAACTATCTGTTACCTCAGAAAGGAGTCTAATGTCATTCATGACATCTTCAGCCTCATTACACGACTTCACAAGATCTTCAAGTACATGGCACCCTGAAAACGAGGAGCATAGTTCAGATATACCACGTAGGGAATCAATGAGCTCATCAAAAGTTGTAACTACACCTAGGGATTCATAGGGCAGCCTGTGGGGATTCTTGTTATTGAGAAAGGCTTCGATAGTTTTATTCGTTTCTTTCATTTTTGCGTTGAACATTCTAGCGCGATTGGCTACTACTCTATTATCCCCATGGCCGATATCTGTAGCTGCTTTTACAATTGCTTCTGCTTGCTTGAGTAGCTCTGGACTTCTTCGAGTTGTCCAAACCGGTGTATCGTTGGAATACATTTTAAAGAATTTATCAAGTTCTTCAACTAGTGTTGTATTTTTCTCTTCTTTTGCTACATATACTATGTTTTTATTTTCATCTAATACTATTTCACCTTCCTCCATTTTAGGTTTTCTTAACTCATTAAACTCTTTTGAAAGATCGCGTTCAAGCTGTTCAATTCCAGGACCTGTCTTGCTGCTTTTACCGTCGATGATTATGTCATCGCCGACTAAGCTTTGACATATATTTCGAAGAGATGAGCCACCGATTGGAGTGGATAAGGATTTAGTGATTTCAGTGACGCTTTTTTTCAGTTCACTCGTTCTGGGTTTTCCAGCTTTTACTGCTTTTTTAGAACCTAGGGTTGCATAGGTGTAATCTGAAATAAACTGCTCAGCTTTAGATTTATTTGCCTTCTTGGACTGAAGTCGTTGATTCAGGGAGCTATTTGCATAGGCGTGGAGCAGAAATTGTTCTATCTCAGCCGGTTGTTCCTTGCGCAATGTTTTTTTGTCCTTTATTTTGATAAAGTCTTCAAGTTCTTTCAACATTGCATCTTCATAAGCGACAGCCTTTATCTTGAGGATTTCTTTGGGGATATTCTCTTGGTGTGAATCGATCCATGCCTTAAGCTCTTTGGCCTCCGTTGGAAGGGTCTCTTTTGTTTTCAGGATTTGGTCTTGGTAGATGTTGGCGAGATTCTTAAAGTCTTTTCTGTCATATAGAAACCTGAGCAATATGCCTTGATAGGCATCTGAAAACTGGCCATCTACTTTTGAGAGGAGGGAGAGTCCATCGTCAATACGTTCCAAATCTTTTGCGGTATATTCTTCAAGGGGCTTTTTGGTTAGTTTTATAATATCGTCAAAAAGTTCCCGAGTAAATCCAATCGCTTTAATATGATCTGGATCTTTTTCTTTTTTCTTGAAAGCATCTTTGAGTTGCTCGATGTTTTTCTTCGCGAAGTTAATTTTTTCATCAACGTTTTTAAGTTCTTGGAAATTTATAGGCGTTTTTGCATCTGTTTCAACCATAATATTTCTGCATGCAAGGGTTCCGACCACCTGCGGCTTAAGAAAAGTGATGTTTTGTGATACAGAAAGAGAATCGACTTTGGCTGTCATAAGATGCTACCTATCGTATAAGGACATTATCAAAATCATCGTATAGATGAGACTCTTTTAGTGAATTTTGTCCATACAGTTGGGTATAGCATGGAGTGCTCGATGATTTCAAAAAAAATATTAGACGTTCTGAGAGAGAACATGTAGTACCCAACTTTCAAGCTGAGGATATTGCGGGGTGTTGATATGTTTGAAAAATTTTTGGAGCTTGCTGTAGAGCTCTTTTTCGTTGAAGAGGTAGAGAGAGTCGGCCATCTTGCCAAGCCGTACTCCGTAGCCAGTCCACTCTCGGTCTTTTGCAACAGGTAAAGGACACTCGTTTGCTAAATCCCAGCCCCACGACTGAACGACCAGTTCCACTCCTCGGCGATAGTTATTCATGAAAATTGGGTCGCTCTTTAGTGTTTCAATCTCTTGTTTATTTACGGCATAGGTTGTGCCCTGGCCGGCACTTGCACGGCTGATAGGAAAAGTCCACCAGTCATAGTGGGAAAATTGTGGCTTGAACATCTTCCAGTTGCTGCTTTGTGCCCACATCTCAAAATTTTTCAGCTGTTCTGAGTGCTTTTGTTTAAGGTGATTGAGCTTGTTTTGGTCTGGAGGAAAGTGAGGGGATACGATGTTTGAAACTTTCGGGTTTTGAACATTGGGTGTGATGCTGCGGTCGCGCAGATTGATGATGGTGAAGAGAAGCAAGTAGCCCGAAAGGGTAATTAAGCTTAATGCCACGAGCGTTACAACCGAGAGAGCTTTGATTGCAGGAGTGTGCTCTTGTGCAAAAGGGTGGAAAAAGAAGTTATGTACTTTTTGAGCATCCATATATCTCTTATCGTGGTTTCCTTAAAAAGTAAGGAATACCACGACAAGCAATTTTTAGATAATGAGAAGGGTGAAAACGAAGACGAAGAGGGCAAACGATTCAAGAATACCAACCGCTGCAAAGCACTTACCAAAGACGGATGGCTGCTTTAAAGAGGCTTGAATACCGGTTGCGCACACTTTGCCTTGGAAAACCGAGGAGGCGAGTAGTGCCAAGCCTGTTGTAAGCCCAATCCACATGCCAGCAATTTCAGAAGTAGTTCCTCTCTGAATGCTTTGAGAAAGGAGAAGCATTAAGATAAATCCGTAGATACACTGCGATGAGGGCGCTGCCGACATACCGATGAACTTACCATGACCCTCTTCCGTTTTAGCCATAGCGCCATGAGATGCTGAACCTGCGATATAGCAGCCAATACAGCTTCCAATCGAAGATATTGTTAGAACAAGAATAGGCCCAACTTGAGCCAGTGATAGATCCGCCATAAAAAAAACTCTCCTAGTTAATCCGTCTTCTCGAGCGATAATGGTTTAAATTGTTTTCCACCCCCTTCAAAAGAGTAGTGGTACCACTCAAGGAAATTCAATCGCAATCCGTGAATAATGCCTCCAACAATGGCAAGAAGTATATTGACCGCGTGCGCCACAATAAGCAAAAGGGGCACCAAGTAGAGAGGTAAAAAGGGCACGGTTTCGTTAATAACATTGCAGCAAATGGCTCCAGCGAGTGCAAGTGCATAGATACGGAGATAGGAGAGCACATCGGCAAAAAGCTGAACAGCAGTCATGCATTCAAAAATACCGGTGAAGCCATGCTTGATAATTGCTATAAGCACAGCAGTGCTCAAGCCAAAAATAAGCAGGTTGGTTCCAACATACGTGAGGGTTGCAGGAGTGATGCCAAAGGCATATGTCAACATAGAGGTTGCATGCAAGTAGCCAGGAATATAGCAGTAGCCGCCAACTAAAAAGAGTGCCCACCCAATGCCTGTTGGGTTCTTTCTGGCATATCGTAAAAGCCCTAAAAAGATGTGCAGCGAACCGATAAACAAAACAAGCTCAAAAAGGGCATTGTCGGCAAAGAGATCATAGATAGGTTTGTTGTTTGGCGCTTCGCTATAATCACTATAGATAAACTCTTGCGGCGTCTTTGCCTGAAGAAGATCGGGGTGAGCTTTAACTGCCTCTTGATACCATTGACCCTTATGTTCAAGGTAGTAGGAAGCTTTTTTCTCAACAAGCCAGGTGAGGAATGAATTTTTTCTGAATGGATTATCAGGGGATAAATTGATGCCAAAGAAGGAGTGGATGAGCAATCCCCACAAAACGCAGACAATGCCGAGCGTTGTGCAGAGTTTAATGAATCTTCTGCCTACCCCGCCGGCCTTAGGATGAAATTTCTTCCACATGTAGTAGCTTAAGAGAAGAAAGAGCAGACCGTAGCCGCCATCTCCTACAATCATAGAAAAGAAGAGGGAGAAGAAGCAGAGTACCCAAATAGAGGGATCTTTGTCCGTTGATGAGGGTGTGTCGAAGATGCGGATCAAATCTTCGCCAACTCTTGGAAGACCTTTGTTCTCCAAAACTGTTGGTGGAAAATCGTGCGCTTCAATCTCCATTTTTTCAGACCAGATCTGAAATTCGGAGGCTAAATTTGTCGCAGTATCCACTTTAGTTATCGGCACCCACCCTTCAGCATAAAAGAGCATATTGTCGAGGGCGCCAGCAGCCGTGAGTTTAGCGTTATAGCGGTGCTGTTCGTTGGAAGCTATTATAAGCGCCTGCCGAAGCCGTTTTTCATGTTGAAGGGCATCAACAATCCTTCCTTCCAGAGCTCGAATCGCCTCTTGGCAGATTTGAAAGTCTTCAAGTAGCTCATAGGTTGATGCTGTATAGTGAAGAGGGGATAGCGCTTCAGCTCCAGTAAACTCTTTATCGAAGGAGGCGAGGTATTCAACCCCTTCAATCGAGCCAAATGAGATGAGGAGGGGATGTTTTTCACTTACATGCAGAGAGGCTTTTGTTGTCCAGAGCCGGACAGTGATCCCCTCAAGTTCATTCGGCTCAAAAAGGCCATAAATTTCAAGACGTTTAAGTTCGTCTAAAAGTTCGTTTTTTTTGGTTGAGAGGGTAACAAGTTCATCTCGTGCTTGGAGAATATTAGCCGCGACAATATCAGGATCATGTCCATTTTCAAGCTGGCGAACCTCTTCCTTCTTGTAGCTTCGAAGGACTTTAAGAGCATCCGTTAGCCGTTCTAAGTTTTTAGAGATTTCAGGTTTGATAAACCCTTTCGGTTCAATGAAGTGGACAAGACCCTGTTTTTGGCAGCCTGAAAAGAAGGCATTTTTCTGAGACTCTGGCCCAATGAAGAGTATTTTTTGAACGTTAACTCTCATACAGCCACCTCAGTTTCATGAAGTGCTTTTCGACTCATGATCTTCGCTTTTGCAACTTTAGCTTGAGAAACGGCTGCAAGCTGAAGATCTCCCAAAAAGATTTTTATTTTTTTGATGTTTGCCTGAGCTCTTGGGATCAATACCTTTTCAAAAAGATTAACGCGGATGGACACCTCTCGAAGCTCTTTTTCCAATATACTTAAACGTGCTTTGGCTATCCCTTCAGCAATCTTTAACTTTTTCATCTCCATAACATCAACAGCTGCCTCTTCAAACCAAGCAGGCGTGTCAAACAAGTCGTAGGGAGTAAGTTTATATTCAAGCTTATCGATCTTTGGAATTTCTGCTCCGGCAATATTCTCAAAGCTCTTTTCAAACACCGTCTGCACAATGCTCTTCTGCATTAAGATAAGCACTTCCTTGGTGAAGAGCGAAGCATAAGCAGTTATTTTCTCATCCCGCTTTTTGACATCTTCTTGGACTTTATGAAGTGCCTGGCGAGCGTGGCTCACCTCTGTTTGAAGGAGCGCTTTTTTTAGTTGAAGGGTAGGCAGATAGCGCGAGAGCTGGATAAGCCGGTTTTGCTGGTTTCTCAGTTCCGTTTTGGTCAGCTTGAGCTCTGCCACGACTTTATACCTCTACCTTTTCAACAGAATGGGGCCAGAAACGCTCCAAAATAGACTGCTTGATGCCCACTTCTTGAGGTTCAAAGCAGCGGCTTAAAATGTTCCATCCCTTATCGAGTGCATCATCCAGTGAGCAGTTGACCTCTAAGTCCATCAGCTCATCTTCAAAGAAATGGGAGAATCGAAGGAGCTTTTCATCCCATTTAGAGAGTCTAAAACCCATAGATCTTCGTTCGCGCGCTTTCTTTGACTCAGCGTAGAGTCGGATCAAGGCGTTGGCAAGATCTCCATGGTCTTGACGAGTCACTTTTCCAATAACAAGCTGCTTCAAGCGGGAGAGCGAACCAAAGGGATCGATTCTACCTCCATGGAGGTAGAACTGCCCTTCAGTGATATAACCCGTGTTGTCAGGAATTGGGTGGGTAACATCGTCGCCAGGCATAGTTGTTACGCTTACAAGAGTAATCGAACCTAAGCCATCGATTGCGACCGCTTTTTCATAGCGTGAAGCTAAATCGGAGTAGAGAGAGCCTGGATAGCCTCGATTGGATGGAACCTGGTCCATCGTGATGGCAATCTCTTTAATAGCATCAGCAAAGGCGGTCATATCGGTTAAAAGGACCAAGACGTTCTTATTAGAGAGGGCAAACTGTTCAGCACAAGCTAAGGCCATATCTGGAACAAGCAAACACTCGACAGCCGGGTCTGTGGCTCGATGGATAAACATTGCCGTTTTATTGAGGGAGCCCGACTCTTCAGCATTATCGATAAAGGATTGGTACTCAGCGAAGGTCAAGCCCATTCCGCCGATAATAACGACATCAGCATCCGTTTGGTTGGCAATGCGCATGAGAAGCTGGTTATAGGGTTCGCCTGCAACGGAGAAAATGGGGATTTTCTGCGACTCAACCAAGCAGTTAAAGACATCGATCATGGGAATGTTTGTTCTAACCATCTGGGTAGGAATGATACGTTCCGTTGGATTGAAGGAGGGGCCTGCAATTTCCAGCTGATCGCCCACAACGCAAGCGCCTCCATCGATTGGGGCTCCTGTTCCTGAAAAACGGCGTCCTAAAATAGTTGGAGAAAAAGTAACCTGCATCTGCCTGCGTAAAAAAGTTACCTTATCGCCGGTCGATATTCCACGAGTATTTTGGAAAACCTGAAGAGTCACTTTTGTGTTGTCGATACGAAGAACAGATGCGAAAGCCGAGCGACCATCTTTCATGTCGATCTTTGCAAGCTCTCCGAGTCCTACACCTGTTGCAGTAACGGTGATGAGGTTGCCTCGCATCTCATCGATTTTTTCATAGCTTGTTCTCATCTTTATCCTTCAATCAATGTGAGAATTTCTTGACGCGTACGGCGAAACTCTTCGGAATCTTTTGGTAAGTAATTCATGTTTTTCAGCCTGTTCTGAAGAGCTAAGAAGAAGGCTCTTGCTTCGTCGTGGCTTGTAAAATGAAGCTCGCTCTGCATTATCTTGTAAATAAGCGCAATCATCACCAACTGCCTCTCTATTGGGCAGTAGGCATCTTCCTTGTCAAATGCGTTTTGCTGGAGATAGGCAAAATCATACAGTTCCGCTTTCAGATACGTGATCATGTCGGAAAGGGCAACACCCTCTTCGCCGACAACTTCCATACGTTTACGGATCTCATCGCCCTCTCGTAAGATGCGTGCTGTTCGTTTGACGCAAGGGCCCCATACGTCAAGCTTAGCGTCAAGCTCGTTGCTTACTGCTGGGCCATATTTAGACCAAGAGATTAGGGGATCGATTGCTGGATATCTGCGAGCATCGGATCGCTCTCTTGAGAGTCCTAAGAAGGCTCCAACAACTGCTAATGTTGCCTGTGTTACTGGCTCTTCGAAGTTTCCTCCAGCAGGAGAGACAGCTCCTCCAATGGTGAGGGAGCCGGTCTTGCCGCCAGGAAGAGAGAGCACTCCGGAACGCTCATAAAAGGCTGCAATTCGAGAAGCTAAATAAGCTGGAAAAGCCTCTTCGCCTGGAATTTCTTCTAAGCGTCCAGACATCTCGCGCATCGCTTGCGCCCATCGAGATGTTGAGTCGGCAAGTAGAAGGACGCTTAACCCCATCTGGCGGTAGTATTCAGCTATCGTTGCTCCCAAATAAATGGACGATTCACGGGCAGCAACAGGCATTGAGGAGGTATTGCAGATGATAACAGTACGCTTCATCAACGATTCACCTGTATGCGGATCGATAAGGTGAGGAAACTCTCGTAGAACTTCTACCACTTCGCCCGCTCTTTCTCCGCACGCACAGACAATAACAATATCAACCGATGAGTATTTAGAAAGGTGGTGCTGGAGAACAGTCTTTCCTGCTCCGAATGGGCCTGGAGAGCAGAAAGTCCCTCCCTTCATCACGGGAAATTGAGTATCAATAACGCGCAGTCCTGTATCCATCATCTCTGTAGGACGAATCTTGATGCCCTCTTGGAGCTGGTTCTTGACTGGCCAGCGTTGCAGCATGCGAAAGCTATGCTCTTTTCCCTCTTCGTCTTTGGCTTTAGCGATGACCTCTTCGACAGTATAGCTTCCAATAGGTGCAACCCATGTCAGCGTATATTCGCCATATTGGGAGAAGGGGATCATGATTTGGTGCTGGAAGCGGTTTTCAACCGTTGTCCCAATCGTTTCTCCTCGGCTCAGCTTTTGACCAACCTTAGCTTTTGGTGTAAACTCCCATTTACGGGTTCGGTCGAGGGCTGGTATGTAGACGCCACGAGGTAAAAAATAGCCATATTCTTTTGCTATTTTTTCAAGAGGGTTTTGAAGGCCGTCAAAGATAGCGCTAAGAAGCCCAGGGCCAAGTTCTGCCTCAAGCAGGTGGTTGTCGAATTCAACAGGAGTTCCAAGTTTAATTCCTCGGGTGTCTTCAAAAACCTGAAGCTTAACTTCCTTTCCAGCAATTTCAATAACTTCAGCTTTGAGTTTTATATCTCCCAAGCAGATGTGAGCTACAGCTCCTTGACGGACGTCTCCGTCAAAGGATGCCTGAAGAAGGTTTCCGAAAGCGCGTATGACGGTACCTTTGGCACCACTGTGTTCTAGTTGGATTGTCATGAGGCCTCAAACAACTGGTGTACGTTTATAAGTCCTTCTCGGGACTCGAGATTTGCGATCTGTTCCAGCAGATCAAATTGGACAGCATAGAGAAGCACTTGATCGAAGGAAAAGAGTTCGTCGCTTGCAAGGGCTGCATATTGCTTAAATCGCCATTGGGATAAAGCTAGCTCCAATTCAAAAGGGGAATATCTTTTGGCTTCATAAAGAGCTGGAAGGTCAGAATATGGTTCATCGATTTCAATGGATCCCTTTTGAATAGATAAAAGTTCTTCAATAAAGGGATCTTCTTCATCGCTTTCAAGAGGGGTAATCGTTCCATCCGCCACTTTGTGATGAGCTCGAACATAGGCAAGGGTTAGTCGAACACGCTCTTCAAAGGCCATAATCTTGTTGAAGAAGCTCGATCCTTGGCTTTCATCATGGAAGAGGGTGCGTAGAAGGAGTGGAAAATTCCGGAGTTGCTCATCTTTGGTTGTAAAGCGGTCTAGATAATCAAAAACAGGTTGAGGAAGGCCAACCTTCTCACGCAAAACATCTTCTAGCTCTCCTCTGTTGTAGAGGCCGCCCTCTAAAAAAGGTTCATCCAAAAGCATCCTGCGAATATTTTCGACATCTTTCCAGCTTCGATAGAGTTGAAAGATAGCTCTTTCTCTTGATGAAATATTTGCTTCAATAAGCGAGTTGAGCTCGCTTCTCGAAATAAATGGCTTTTTCGGATATTCAAGCTCTGGCAGCGCTGTGAGGAGAAAGTAGAGGTTATTCATGAGCCGTTTGAGCCAAATACATATCGTCTAAAATCTTTTCTTAAGTAGCTGCTGAGCAGCTCTGTGACCACTTCGGCAGTCACATCGATTTGGACACGTCCGGCTTGAAGCTTTACTACTACACCACCATCTTCATTGCCGAAGCGGATCGGGTTTTTGCCAAGCTCTTTTAAGAACTTGTCGCCGAGCTGAGCAATGATTGCATTGCCTGAGAGCTTCTTTGGAAGATCAATAGCGAAATCAGCAGCCGTTCCCTCTTTTGCAATTGCCTGCACCATGACATCCGTCAAGGATGCAACCGATTCAGGAGAGTCCATCTGTTTTTTGACCCATTCGGCCAGATTTTCTTGGAAGAGGGTATGTTCGATGCGCTCTTTTAAGTGCTCTACGACTTGTCTGCTTGCTTGTTCGAGCGATGATTCGACCACCTGTTTATGCTTGGCAATTTCTTTTTTCGCAGTTTCTAATAGTTGATTAGCTTCGTTTTTAGCTTTTTGACGTATGGTTTCAGCTTCGTTGCGAGCCTGTTCTTCGATCTTTTGCGCTTCAGTGCGAGCGGGCAGAAGAGCCTCTTCTCGGATGGTTTCGCAGATTTTTGCCAATCTAGTATTTACTAAAACTGAATCAGCGGTTGAATTGGCACTTGTCATATACTTTCTCTCATCACTTCTTTAGTGTCTAATTGTGAAAATTCGTTGCATTATTTGTCTCGTCTTTTTCTCTCTGAGTGTGCACTCGCGCTCGACAACCTAGAGGTTGTCTTGCGCTCCGTGCTTCCTCAGAAAGAAAAATCCGTGCACAAATAATTGAACGAATTTTCACAATCAGCCACTTAATATCCTCGGGTGAATCGTTAATTTTTTCAAGAGTAATTGAAACAGTTTCGAAACTATACAAAAATAACTCGGGTATTTTCAAAAATATCTTGGAAAGTTGACTGGATGCTTTGAGAGATCAATCAACTTATTCTTGCGTAGTTCCTAATCGTTGATATACTCTTTATATAAGAAATTAGGTTAATTCATGGCTCAACGTTTACACGAACAGACATCGCTCGTTGCTCAAAATCCTCTCATCTTGCGGCTGCACCGTTTGATTGAGGCGTATGCTAAATCCAACGATGAGCGCGACTTTTATCTCGACAGGCTTGAGGGATTTTTAGTGTACGTTGATCTGGATAAGAGCGAAGAGGAGCTCAAGCACCTCAATCAAGAACTTCAAAAGTATAAAGATAGATACGTCGTTATTCCAAAGCTTACCTTTTATGAAATCAAAAAGGTGATGGAAGGCTTTGTTAATGAAAAGGTGTATGATATCGATACTAAAGAGAAGCTTCTCGATATTATTTCCTCCAAAGAGGCGCGTGAAAATTTCTTAGAGTTTATCTATGACCACCATAATGAAATGGAAAAATGGCAGCAGTATTATCAAGAGCGCTTCCGTATTCGAATTATCGAGTGGCTTCGAAACTTTAAATTTGATTTCGTCTTCGAAGAAGATCTTGATTTGACCAAGTCGATTGTTGAAAGGGTTCGCATGAGCATGTTTGATCCTAAGGCGCATAAAGATGTGCTTCAAGCTCGAAAGCTCATGGTTGCAAAAGCTAAAACCTACTATTCCAACGAAGCCTTAAACCCAAGACCGAAGCGAGGCCGTCCTCCGAAGCAAGTTGCTAAAGTTGAAAGTGAGCCTCAATTTGCAACCGATATCTTTATCGCAGTTCCAAAGCCTATTAAGCCCTTTTTATTCACACCTGATTACCGTTCTACCGCTGCAGTCTATGTCTTTTCTGGCAAATTTACTTCGGAAGCGGAATTGTTGGCTCACAGAAGACAGCAGCTGCAGACATCGGCGAGTTTTGATTCGCAATCACTTTCTCAAAAGCTTGCAGCCCTTCGCTCAATCTCTGCTACCTATCAGTCTTTAGATGGCGATGGAGACTCATACAATGATATAAATGGTCTTAAAGATGTTGTTCAGCAGGTCGAAATTGGCCGTGAAGCTGCTAAAAAGGCACTTGCAGACAAAAAAGAGGCTGGTTCTAAAAAAGGCGCTTCCCGAAAGAGTGAATCGCCTTCTAGCGCAAAATCAAGCAAAGCAAAAGCTCCAAAAGCAAAAACAGTTCCTTCTAAGATGAAGAAGGCTGTACCTGTTAAGAAAGCGGCTCCAAAAAAGCAAGTTGTTCAGAAGAAAACTGTTCAGAAGAAAGCCTTTCCTGTTGCAAAGAAGAATGCCGTTCCCGTTGTAAAGAAGAAAGCCTCTCCTCCAAAAGCGCGGCTTCGTCCTCTGCCTGTCAAAAAGAAGAGAAGATAGCAAGGAAGAGCTTTCTAGAGCTTTAGATTTTTAAACGTTCCAGCTTTTCCACGACTAAGCGTTCGTTGTAGAGCTGGACAACCTTATCTCTGCAGTAGTACGAAAAGTCTTTATAGAATTTAAGGATATCTACAAAAACGGTTGTTTCAAGAGATGAAGATTTGTTGTTTTCGCAAAGGTGCAACCCTAAGATTGCAGCCTTTATGCTTGCGGTTGTGCAGTTGGGATTTTTTTGACTCGGTTTTTTTACGTGATTCAGGAGGAATCTGCAGAAGGGGTCAATCTTTGCACCAAGGTCCTTTAAAAGGGTTTCATAAAGGTACTTTTCTGAATATTCTTTTTCGAGCCCTTTGCATTTTATGATTCTTCTTACCATCCAAACAGTAAATTTATTTGGGTCAATACGATGGAACTGAATCGCATGGGTCTGTTTTTCTCCTCTCTCGCCTCTGTTTCCAATGATCAAAATATCGTCGATCAGCGCAATTGATATAGCGTGGCGTATCCATCCTGTGGGAATAATGACCATTTTATTAGCGATGTATTCTTCAAAAAGCTTTTCAGGATCTCTCGTTGTAGCAGCAACTGTTAGTGCTTGCTGAACCTTTTGGCAGAAGGCTTGTTTTGAATATGAAGCCATGTTGACGTATGTACTGTAGAGGTCAGCAACAACAGGGATGATATTAATTTGATACGCGCCCTGATTGTGGAGTGATTGGTCTTCAATAACTGTTTTCTTTACTTTTGGAGTAAAGAGGCAGACACATAGGCTTAAGTTTTCCGTGCTTAAGTTATTTATCGAAAATAGGCGATTAACTTTTTGGTTATAGAGGTGATCGACCACCCAATCTAAATTGAGCTGTTTTGCCCAAAGAATGGGGGATTTTCCCCATCGATCATAGAGTGTCTTGAGAGTATTGCTTTGGGTAAGCACTTCTTTGATGTGCTTTTCCGAGTTTGTTTTAAAAATTTTTTGTACACAGTCAGCAATCTCTTCTTTAGGCAGTAATTCACGTAACCAATTTTTCTCCTTGAGTAGAAAAAAGAAGAAATGATCTTGTTTTTTGTAAAATGTGTGCTCAAGAATTGTCTGACCTTTGTTATTTCTTGTTTTAAGTAGATGCTGGCAATGGGGAAAGAGCGTTTGAAAAATAGTAAAATTCCCGCAATCTACAGCCTTGAAGAGAGGACTCGACCATTTTTTTGGAATATGACCGCTTAGAATGAGCAAGGAGATTGAGGTGAGGTTTCCCTGTTCAATTTGTAGTTCAAGAAATGAATCGTTCTGACGATTTCGGTATTCTCGTACTTTTTTATAAGAGAGTATTTTTTGAAATAATTCTTTAAAATTTAGAGGTAGTTGATTGGGAATAAATTTTAAAAGGTTCTGAATTTTTTCAAAATTGTGCGAGCGAACACCCTTGCTGCTAATTTCCTTGTAAAGGGTAGAGAGAGTCTCTGTGTACTGTTGCATTGGATACAGCGTATCCAGTTTGGGTATAAGGCTCATTTTTTTTACATATAGGAATTTTCTGCCTAATAAGTATACGAAAAGAAGAAATTATTTTGAGAGAGTAGAAATATCTGGCCCGGATCATCTCCGGGCCAGATTAGATGCACAGATCTTTAATTGACGCGAACAATACTGAGTGTACGGTTTGCAGCAGTAGCTTCAGGTGCTGCGCTTGCGGGAATAACTATGGAGTTGTCTCCCATGTCTGTAAAGAGTTGAACGACCACGGTACTACCCGCTGTCAAGGGCACGAGGAAGGTGCCATAGATCGGATATGTATTTACAGCTGGGGTACCAGTAACAGTATTATCGTAAGATACGTTGTAGGGGCCGCCCGTTAGAGGAGCGTTGCCGTTAATACCAAGCTGTAAATAGAAAAAGCTAGGTAAACTCTCACCGTCGGATACTTGGGAGAGATTCACCGAAATCAGATAGAGTCCTGTTGCTGGAACGGTTGCTGTTGTCCCATCAAAGATAATACCGGCTTGAGAGGAAGCGGGTACTATGGTAAAGGGCACCGAGTGGTTTGAAGGTCCTATCCCACTTTCCCATTCATCAGTATCATATGCAAAGAGATAGGTATTGAAGGAGCCACCGCCTCCACCACCACCGCCACTTCCCGGCGTTCCTGGAATTCCTTGAGGTCCTGGAATACCGCGATGTCCTCTATGACCTCGAGGTCCGCGAGGACCACGCTCGTCATCTCTATCTCTATCTTTACCTTTTTCAATGAGGCTTCCCTGATCCATCCAGGATCCAGGTATTATCTCTGGGCTTTGAGCGGAAGCTAAACTGTTGATCAAGAGAATTGACAACGCCACGGTTGAGGAAATAGTTTTATTGAAGAGATGTGACAACATATACGTAATCCTTATTCTATACTTTAAATTTGATATCGACCATCCCTTTACATGTTGTCAATAAAAAGTTACCAAAAATTCCCGCCCAAGCAATGGGCGGGATTAAGAGAGCTACTCTTTAGGCTTGTCTATAGATAAACTGCGACTGGATGTTTTCTGGATTGAAATAGTCTTGGACAAGGTCAATCGCTACTTGAGGATCAAAATCTTTGCAGGAGAAGATGTCGATATAGGCATCGCCATTGATGTCCACAAAGTGGCCAGTAATCGAGCTTGTTTCAATAAGCTGCAGCAGGGAGTAGCCTCCAAGTTCAGGGTTTTGTTCTGCAAAATGAGCTAAGATAGGATCTCCATACGCCTTCATGCCGATGGCTCCCACGAGGTCTTTTACGAAAATTGCAAGATAGTCGCCATCAGTAATCTTATCGATGTCGCAAGCTCTGCAATTTAAAATGAGGTGATAGCCCCACGAGGCTACAGGACACCTTTTTTCAATGAATGAATCTTGTTGAGGCTCGAAGCTAGCTGCATTGAGCGATGTCAGCATGGCGCATCCGATGAGTACTTTGGATACGATGTTGGTAAGGGATAGGGCTTGAGTCATGGGTTAGAACTCCTTAATGTTAAGCGTACACGGATAGCATCTTGAGAGTACGTTTCATTTTGTTAAAGGAATTTTTATTTGCACGACGCATTCGACATGAGCCGTTTGCGGGAACATGTCATAGGGTTGAACGGCTATGATTTGATACCCTGAAGTACAGAGAAGGTTTAAATCGCGAGCAAGGGTTGCTGGGTTGCAGGAGATGTAGACAACTTTCGAGGGTTTTAGGCTTACCACGCCTTTTAAAAAGCGCTGTTCACACCCTTTTCTAGGCGGGTTTAAAAGTACAATATCCGCTTGTTCGAGCTTATAGATATACTCTTCTGCTTGTGCGCAAACAAACTCAACATTGGAGATGTTATTGAGTTTGGCATTCTCTCGGGCATTTTCAATAGCTTGTGGAACTGATTCGATGCCTATCACTTTTTGTACATGGTTGGCAAAAAAGAGAGAAATCGTGCCCACGCCGCAATAGGCATCTAAAACCGTTTCTGAGCCAGTAACTTCGGCAAATTCAAGCGCTTTTTCGTACAAACATTCCGCTTGGGCAGCATTTACTTGGAAAAAAGAGGCTGGAGAGAGTGTAAAAAGCAGATGTTTTAAGCGATGATGGATATGGGGAGTGCCTGCAAGGAGATGATAGGTTTGTCCTAAGATGACATTGCCTTCTGTTTGATTGACATTATGCACGACCCCTTTGACTAATGGGGAAGTTTTCATGATCTCTTCAGCAATTGGGAGTAGGGATTCACGGTTCTCTGAGGCTGTGACTAATATGACCAGCACTTCCTTAAGGTTTTCACTGCTCTTGATAAGTACGTGACGAAGCTCTCCCGTTTTTGTTTGAGGATCATAGGCTGACAAATTTGATTTTTTGATGATCTCTTTGACTTTAGTGTAGATCTCTTCACCAGCATTACAATGGACTGCGCAGGTATCAATCTCGACAAGATCGTGTGAGCCTCTGGCATATAAACCCAACTTGAGCCCATGTAAACCTTTTTGAACGGGCAGCTGAATTTTGTTGCGGTAATGCAGCGTACTTGGAGAGGGCAGGCAAGGCTCTACGCGTATATCCTTCGTATTTTCATAGCGCTGAAGAGCTTTGATAACCTTTTGCTGCTTAAAGAGAAGCTGCTGAGCGTATTCAAGATGCATCAATTGGCAGCCGCCGCATATGTCAAAATGTTTGCAGACAGGTTGAACGCGGTTGAGAGATGGTTTTAGAACCTTTACAACTGTTGCATGGGAGTAGGTTTTGTGGCTTTTTATAATGCGAACTTCTACCTCTTCGCCAATAAGCGCACCATCGACATAGATTGTATGTCCTTGATAGCTGCCTAAGCCTTCGCCGTTTTCACCAAGGCTATGGATAGAAATTGTTATTGGGTTTAACGTCATTTTGACAATTTTAAACTACAACTTTAGATTTGTCAAAGTCACTCTTTAAAGCAACTCTTGATACTTCATTTTTTTGTTCTGAATCAACTGGCGGCTTTTTCTTCTTGCGGCCGCCTCTCATATACCTCATCGCTTCCATTCGTATGACGTCAACGAGCGTTAGCAATACGATGCTTCCATATTGAATATTTCCAACATAGGGAACGCCATGTACATAATGCTGTAAAACGTATCCTAGGGCGGTAAGGCTGGTCAAAGTGCCATAGCATGGCAGCCGGCCAAGGCTTAAGAAGAATGAAGCTGCGGCAGCTGATCCCCAGGAGGCGGCAATAGCCTCAATAACTTGTCCTGGAAATAGTTGACTCATGGCCAAAGTATTTATGAGTATCCCTAAAGCGACCATTGCTCGCTGGCCAATGGGCGGCTTTTCTCCATCAGGAACGGTAAAGAGCTCAACAACTTTGTCTGAAATCATCCATCGGACGCTTTGAGCGGCATTTGTAAGGAGAGAAGTTGCAACTGAAGAAACTTTATCATATGTTGAGACAACCTTTTGGGCTCCCCACGTTACATACCCCTTCATTCGGGAGTACCAACTATCTGATTTTACTGTTTCTGAATGGGTAACAGTACGTTTTTTACCTTCGTCATCTGAATCTGCTCCGCCATTGGCTGGATCCATATACTTTCTGGTATCTCTTCGGAGGAGTTGATTGAGAATGGAAATTATTTTTTCTGGAAGCGAGGGATGTATAGGGATGGCTGAGCAGGAGAGGCCTGCATAGGCGACTATGAAAGCATATTTTCCCAAATAGTTCCAATCCCGCAACATCGTGACTAGGGGATCGGCTGCAAAGTTTGTCATGCCAAAGGCAATTAAACCTTGAGGCATAAATTTGGTACTTGCTATCAGAGCTATATTGGAGCCGCCTACAAGCCCAAGTCGTATATAGAGAGGCGGTTTTCCTGTTTCTGGGTCAACTTCTGCAAAGTAGGCGCGCAGATCTGAACTGAGCTCTTTTACGCTCGATGATTCAAGTTTCATCTCTGGCATGTTAATTGACAAATCGGTGCAGACTTCTTTTGGACTGGTATCTTTTGGACTGGTATCTTTTGGACTACTTGCTTTCGACTCTTCTTCAGGTTCATTTTCAGGCTTCATGTAGTTTCGAATGACGCCCTTTACCAATTCCATAAGAAAGCATATGTTCATGCTGATAAAGGGAACATTTTTGAGGTAGGAGACGTTTTTCGTTGCATAGCTCAAGCCTAAAGAGCCAAAGAGGGTAAGGCCCCCCAGAATCGCCTTTTCTCCTATTGTCCAAGCTCTTGTTGCGAGCCTAGTCATTATGCCAGGAATTCTTCCTGAAAAAAGGCTGGCAGGTCCATGAGGATCGAAAGCGTTAATTCCAACTCCAATCAAATACATTCCAGAAAGTATGAATGGCTTCGGGCCGAATTCGTTGAGAATTTGTATGTAATCGCCGCCGCAGGTACGAGTTTTGCCCTTTTCCCACTGTTCAATAACTTTATTCTTGAGTTCCGTTGCCTTCGTAGAGACGATCTCATTGATCGTCTCTTGAGAATCATTCGGCCTACTTTCATAATAGTGGGTAGTTGCTAAAGCCACTAACTCATCATTTGTTCGAATTGTAACCATAAAAATTTTTATTCATTAAATTAATGTTGAGATTGTAAACTATTTTTAATTTAATTGTAAAATTGTTATTTATTTAAATTAATAATAACAATATTATTAAAAAGTAAAATTATTAAGGAAAGTATGAGATATCTAATTATTATCAGCATGCTCGTTTTGAATTCAGTAACGAGCGCTCAAGATGTAAAAAATATCGAGGGTACCAATTTTGGCAAGTACGTAGAGCAGTACAGTAAAGGCCGTGACCAATATGCACCTGAGATGGTTGAGTACTTGGCTCATTTGGTTGACAATAGATACGCATCTGTTCTCGATGTAGGCTGTGGAACAGGTATTGCAACTCGTCAGTTGAAGCCCTATTTCCCAAGAGTCAAAGGGTTGGATATCGATAAGGCGATGCTTAAAGAAGCTAAAAGAATTGAGAAGATGAATACAGGCACTGGCCGAAGCATCAAGTATTTTCAAGCTGATGTGGCCAAGAAGCTCCCTTTCAAAGATAAGCAATTTGATCTCATCACCATATGCGAAGCTTTTCATTGGCTCGTTAAAAATGAAGAGACAAAAAAAGCAGCCTTGGCTGAGCTCTATCGAGTATTGAAGCCGGGCGGGATACTGGCAATTGTTCATAGTGGGTTTGAATTGGAAAAAGATCCATTTTCTGTAGCGAAGAAGTCTGTATCAGATGATGTTCACAAAAAGTATACCAAAGTACAAGCGCTCCATCCTAAATCAGGCAATTCTGCCTACAATCCTCTCAATGTTTTACAGGAGTTCAACTTTCAAACCCCACAAGGGGAGAAGATATTCTCTCATAAAGTTATGACTGACATTGAAAAAGAGATCGCCCGAGTGCAATCTGCAAGCAAGTGGAATGAAATCGATTCCAAAGATCAGCCAGCTGCCCTTCAAGAATATCGAGAACGAATGGTCGAGATATTTAAACAGTTTGGCAGCGAACAGATAACGAAGAATGCCTATAACAAAATGTATATCGGCAAGCGTCCGGTTCAAGAGTAAATCCTGCACGGCTTAATCGACTCAGCAACAGCTTGTGATTCAAGCTGTTGCCTTAAAAAGTAAATCTATTAAGGAACTTATGAAATATCTACTTATTTTGAGCTTGCTTCTTTCCAATGCAATATCGAATGCAGAGGAAGTGAAGAATATTGAAGGAACCAACTTTGGTAAGTACGCAGAGCAGTACACTAAAGGTCGAGACCAGCATGCACCAGCGGCCTTTGAATACCTGGCAAATTTGATTGATGATAGCAACGCATCCGTTCTCGACGTTGCATGCGGAACCGGTATTTCAACTCGTCAATTGAAGCCACATTTTCCACATGTACTGGGTTTGGATATTGACAAGAGGATGCTCAAGGAAGCTAAAAGAATCGAGAAATTGAATAAAGGCAACCGCATCAAATATCTTCATGCTGATGTGGCAGGGAAGTTGCCTTTTAAAGATAAGCAATTTGACCTCATCACCATATGCGAAGCTTTCCATTGGCTTATCAAAAACGAAAAGACAAAGCAGGCGGCATTATCTGAGCTCTATCGGGTATTGAAGCCGGGCGGGATATTAGCTGTTATCGAGCCAGCGGAAGATTTACAGAGAGATGAATTCTTTGCAGCGATCCAGTCTTCAGCGAGTGAAGTGCGCAAAAAGTATACCAAGATAGATGTAAAGCATCCTAAATATGACAATTCTAACTACAATCCACTAAAAGTTTTGCAGGAGTTCAACTTTGAAACTCCAGAGGCGAGGATGCTGTTTTCATATAAGGTGAACACGGACATTGAAAAGGAAGTCGCCAGAGTTCAATCTCAGAGTAAGTGGAATGAAATTGATGCTCAAGATCAGCCTACGGCCCTCCAAGAATATCGAGATCGAGTAACCCTAATATTTAAAAAGCTTGGCAGCGATCAAACAACGAAAGAGCTGTGGACCGGGATGTATATTGGTCAGCGTCCAGTACAAGAGTAAATTTAATATAGTAAGGAAAATTATGAGCGTTAGAAATGAGCCTTCTTTGGAAGTAAAAAATATTGAAGGAACCAACTTTGGTAAATATTCACAGCAGTACAGCAAGGGCCGTGATGGCTATCCAAAGCCGCTCTATGAGCATTTGGTAAACCTGATTAACGATAGTAATGCTGAGGTTCTCGACGTTGCATGCGGAACAGGTATTGCAACAAATGAATTGCAGCCCTACTTCCCAAACGTACAGGGTTTGGATATCGATGATGCGATGCTTTATCAGGCAAGAAAAATCGAAGAAAGTAAAGATAAAAGCAATCGTATCAACTATATTCATGGGGATGCGACCAAGAAAATACCTTTTGAGGATAAGAAATTTTCCCTCATCACCGTCTGCACAGCTTTTCATTGGCTTTGTAAAGACGAGAAGGCAACTCAAGGATCTTTACCAGAGCTCTTTAGAGTGTTGAAACCGGGCGGAATACTGGCCATTGTCCATATCGCACGTGATTTGCATAACGATCCATTGTCCAAAGAACTCAAGGCAGTAATTGGCGACATTCAAAAAAAATATATTAAGAGAATCGTCAAGCATCCAAAGATCGATAATCCAGATTTTGATCCTATTAAGATTATGCAGAAGTTTAACTTCGAAACACCCGAAGAGGTAAAGGCATTTTCTCAGATAGTTCCTACAGACCTCGAAAAAGAACTTGCTCGAGTGCAATCTACAAGTCGTTGGAATGAGATCGATCCAGAAGATCAGCCAGCTGCTCTTAACGAAATGCGAGAGCGCATGGCCGAAATATTTAAAAAATTAGGCGATATACAGCCTACAATAGAGGCTTGGACCCGTTTATATATCGGCAGACGTCCAATCGATAAGTAAATTTCGATCAAACGAAATCGGAGAGCTGTTTAGCTTAATAAACAGCTCTTCTTGTTTAAAATAATTTTTATTGAAATAGTGCGTACAAATGGGAAGCACTATGTCCGGCTCGACCTCCTTTCAGAACATAGATGCTTTTGTTGCCAAGCCGGATGAATATGTTTTGCGCTGTACAAAAGGTCCAAAGGGACAGATTATCACAGCTGAGAGAAGAGGAGTCATCACCTGGCTCGATGCCCATTTCTTAGACAGCAATTCCTATAAATTAGAAACCATCTCAAATGCCTTAGCTCAGTGCAAGTTGAGTGAATTGCCCTCTAATTTTATCACTGCCTTAGGTCAAGTAGTTGACAAGTTTGAGAATACCCATCCCGAAAGTCACAAAGATATACAGTACATCTATGATCTTACCCATAAACAAAAATCAGATTTTGATGTCTCCTTGACACCTCAGCAACAGGCTCTACTTTCAAATATTATCAATAGTAAAGTAACAGCTGAAGAGAAGAGGCAATACACCGTGCTGCCTGGTGGAATTCATGACGTTTTCATACTCAATTCGGCACCAAACATTGTCTTTAAAAGAATGAAAGGGGCTGGTGAAGAGCGGATAAAGAATCAAATAGACGATGAGTTGGCTGTGTATAAGAATGGTCAAAAAATAGCTGTAGAGCACAGCTTAGATCTCATTCGAATTCCCAAATGCTGCAAATATGAACTGGATATAAACGGTAAGAAATCCTATTTGCTTGCTCAAGAAATGCTTCCTTGCAAAGGCGATCACACCTTTCAAAAAGGGTTTTATCGATATGCATTTGAAAATTCTCAAACCTCGAAGTTTATAGCTTCCTCTCTCTCACAGCTGGTCAAATTTATCTGTTTAACCGGTTTTTCTGACGTAAAATTTAATAATATACCTCTTTTAGATGACTTACAGGGTGTTGGATTATACGATCTTGATTCTGGAAAGAGTGTCGATGGGCTCTTCTACTCAAAATCGTATGATGGAAAAGGGGGCGCCTTAAGTTATTCACTCAACGAAAAGATGTACAACGATCTCATTCATGAGGTTCGAGATACCTTGAAGGGTGATAGCGGTAAATTGGAAGCGTTTGAACAAGAGTTGGAACTCAATGACTTTAAAATTAAAAACAGCATTAAGAAACGGCTCTATAAGAGAAATTCGTTTAAAGAGTACTTGAATAAAAAAAACATCACTTCAGCTCAACAGGGGTTGAGTATGAATAGTCATCACTTATCAAGATGTCCAAAGATAGCCTTTTTGGAACAGCAGCTGATAGCTGAAATCAATTCAACTCTAAAAGCTCAAGCACAAGCTATGAAGAATCCCGACCTTTTAGAAGCGCGTCGCTTAACTTGCGATTTTCATACGACACTAAACACGTGCCGCCAAAATGAATTATTCAAGGATATGAAACGCGAGGAGATCAAAGATCTCATAAAAGCGTGTCTAGAGCAGCTCGTCTCAAAAGAGGGGATTCATAGCTTCAGCATCAAACAAAATGATTTCATCATTCGAATTTAAAAAATAAATTTGACTACTATTCGGTTAATTCATGAGAATGACAAGAAGGTAGAGTTGTTGAGGAATTAGCCATGAAAATATGCACAAAAGTAAAAGCGTTAGCAGTTGTTTTCGTTATATTCTTACTTTCTACGAGTGTAGAGCTTACAGCTCACCAAACTTCAGATGAAGTTTTGCATTCGCTGTATCGCGGCAACAAAAAATTTATAAAAAATCCTCGATTTGCATCTGAGCGAAAAGGTTTAGTAAAAGCTCAAAACCCGCCTTGCGTAGTTTTAAGCTGCTCAGATTCACGCGTGCCGCCTGAACTTATCTTCGATAAAGGTCTTGGAGAGCTATTTGTTTCTAGAGTTGCGGGTAATGTTGCCGATGACGTTGTCATCGATAGCATCGAATATGCAGTAACCCATTTTGACGTATCTGTCATCGTCGTCATGGGCCATACGAACTGCGGAGCAGTTATAGGCGCGATCAACCATCTAAAAGCGAATGGCGGTGCTATAGATCCAGCAGGTCATGGACATCTTGATGCTGTTCTTATTCCAATCGAGACAGCCATCGTACAGGCAGGTATAAATATTTACGCTCCCGAAGCTCTGAAACATTCCACTCGGGCCAATATCGCCTATGTAGCTAATCAGCTGCTTTCTCAATCCCAACCCATTTCAAATGCCGTTGCTACAGGCCAGCTCAAGATTATTGGTTCTGAATACAACCTGAAAACGGGGAAAGTAAAACAGCTTTTTGTCAAAGAAAAGTGATGGCTTTCAAAATGATGTTTGTCAATTCCTAAGCTTTCTTTTTAGCTAAGATGATGCCCGTAGTGGTTTCATATAAATTGCCTTGGAAGTCAGCTTTGGAATTGAAGTGAGTTCTCAAGGCGTTTATCGCTTCCTTTTCTTTTCCAGCTTCTATGATGCTTGTCCATCCGCCGCGTGATTGCATGAATTCAATGGCCTCTTCAACTGTATAGGGCTGCTTAAAAGTAACATCTCTATTCTCTACGATCTCAAAACCATTTCTTTCCAAGACTTCGACTGGGAAATAGTTGTCTTTCTTGGCCTTTACGCTAAGTATTTCATTTAAGATCTTTTTAGGTTCTGTGAATATGCTTTCTGGGCTTCTTTCGGTGGCATTGACAATGAGGAAATAGCCGGATGGTTTTAAAACTCTTGAGATTTCTTTAGCTGCTGCATCATCGCAAAACCAATGGAAAGCGGCAAAAGCAGTGGCTAATTTAACTGTTCCTTGTTCATATGGAAGGCTGTAGACGCTCGCATCATCAAAATGGCCCTGCGCTTTCTCTTCAGCAAACGCAAGCATCTTTTTGTCCCAATCGCATCCTCGCGTGTTGGGAAATTTCTTAAGTAATGGGATTGTTGAAAGGCCAGTGCCGCAACCTATATCCAGTACAGGTTCATCTTGGTTAATATACTGAGCTGCAATTGCATACACTTCTTCAGGATATACTTTACGGCCCTTTTCGTAATGGTTGACGCGGTCTCCAAAATGGCTTGCGTTGCTGTTTTGTTCGATTGTTGTAGTCTGAATTTGTTTTCCAGAGAGTACTGTTGTAGGCAAAGATATAGTAGACATGAAAATTAATATCCATTTCATAAAAGTTACTTATTGTTAAATTATATTTATTTTAAACTAAATTTAGTTTTATATAAAATAAAAATATATCCAAATAATCATTTCATTTTTGAGTAGTGAAAGACAAAGAAGGCGCACTTCCTTTACATCAGAGTGCTCCTGGTTTGAGGATGATCTTAGCTGTCACAGTAGTAGACATTGTACATGCCCACAACAGCGGTTTTTGGCTGCATTATTTCTCGAGTGCGCGCTATGAATGAATGAGGTGGGTCAAAATTATGTGCACGGCAGCTTTTAGGCTAAAATGGTTAACGCTTCTTTTCCTTCTATCATCTCTATCTGCTGATTCCTTCATGCTGCCTCCACAGGTAATAATTGGCCGGGACCTTGTCGAACAAATTCAACCCTCAGATAACAGCTATAGGCAAAGGCGTCGAGTGATGCGCTGGCAGCATCCCGATGGGTCGGGAAAGTATGTCTGCCATAGCGATTGTGTCGGATTTATTGATTCCCTTCTCATGCATTCGTACGGCTTAAACCGCTTTCAGTTTTGGCATATGATCAACAGAGAGCGCCCTACTGCCCGTTACATGGAGCAAGCTATTGCTGCAGGCCGCGGGTTTGATACGATAACTACTATTCAAGATGCCCGTCCTGGGGATATTATTGCGGTAGCTTTCCCTTTGGGTTTGAAGGCTAATGGCCATGTGATGATGATTGATGATTACCCAAAACGCCGAGAGAGTACGCCGGCCATTATTGATGATACCATTCAATGGGCCGTTCGAATTATTGACTGTACTGGCGTAGGACATGGAACGGACGATACGCGCTATATTGGACGTGAAAATGGCCGTGCACAGTTTAATTCCGGGGCGGGTATAGGCACCATTCGCATCTATACCGACAGCCAAGGACATGAGGTTGCCTATTCTTGGAGCTTATCCCCTGATTCTGTAGTAAGAAAAAGCACTACGCATCCTCTTGCAATAGGTAGATTTAGTATGTAAGCGTGTGATTGGGGGAAAATGATAGATTTTGAAAAATGCCCTGGCTGTAAAGCTCAATTTCCTGTTTTTGATGGACCAACACATCCCTACATCGGGGCATCCGAGGGATGCTGGAAAGTGTATGGAGAGGTCCTGGCGAAGGAGTATGGAGAATACCAATATCCAGATATCCATAGGCTGACAGTTGATGCCTATGCTGTGCAGCATCCTGGAAAGCCTTCAAGACAGTCCATTCAATCTGTTTGCGTGCATCTACTTGCTCTCTATATGGCATTTGAGAAAAAGATGGCGGCACGTGATATTACTTTTGCTATGCGGCAAATTTTGGCTAAAGAGCCCACTTTTCACTGGCTTGAGCCCCCAGAAGATTTAGGCAGTATCACTGTGCAGGATGTGGCAAAAGCAAAAAACCTTGAAGAGCATACAGCTCTTGTCAACGAGTGGGCAAAGAGTGTCTGGCAAGCGTGGTCAGGGCATCATGCGCTAATACGAGATATATTTACTCAGGCAACTTGATCATGCCACTTCTTTATTAGCTATATTATCTGTTTATTTAGTATTATAAATTAATAATTCAAATAATAAATGGACTAATGCTATGTCAGATTCGTTAAAAATAAATAATATTCCCTATTTTCCCGAAAAATGGGGAAAGCCTCCTGTTAATACGATCGATGTTCAAAAAGCAGCTGTTTCCTCGACCATATGGCAATATGATGAGGCAACAAAGAAGATCTCTCGCATCAAGACGCAGCTGCTCAATGGCAAAATAGAGACCAATACAACCCTTTATAAGTCATTTTCAGCTACCGAGGAGTTGGGGAAAGGGGCATCAAATCTCTTAATTTTAAAGCCAGAAGGAAACGGTAAGGGCAAAGAAAAAATTGCTAAAACAGCATCACTTGGAAATGGGCTTGAGGACGAATATAAAATTTCTTTGAAATATCCCTACAAGGCAACAGGACTCATGATTTGGCCAAAAGCACTGCTCTTGGCTGGAGATATTGAGCTTATGATTATGCCCAAATATGATGGTTCGATTACTGGGATTGTTGCTTCCCTTAAACTCGAAGAAAAGCTCAATGTCATTTATCAGATAAGCTGCGGACTTGATACTTTGCACAAGTTGGGTATTGCCCATAATGATTTGCACGTTGATAACATTCTCTGTAGTAAGAAGAAAAATCGCTACGACATTTCCGATTTTGAGTTTGCGACCATTGGAAACAGCGAATTAATAAAAGAGGATACTTCAGATCTCCGCTATTTTATTTTGGCGATTCTGCTAGGAAAAAAACAGATAGATCGGGAAACAGTTGATGTGACTGGTTTGCCTCTTTGCCTAACCCAAATGGGCTACTCTACAACGGTCGCAAAACTTGTTTACGACGCTGTGACGAATAAGAAGTATGATGCTGGTAAAATTTGCCAGCAGGTAAAGAGGGCTCTTGAAGAATTTAAAAAAACGTAAAAATTTTGCAAGATATAGTCCATCCAGCTCTATTTTTATTCAGGCAGTTTGATCAACCCATCTTTTCCAAGAGGCCAATGGGGATTCCACGCCACTTCCCAAAGATTGCCGTCTGGGTCTGCAAAATAGCCACTGTGACCGCCCCAGAAAACATCCTGAGCTGGTTTTATAATTTTTGCGCCAACTTTTTTTGCTTGGTCTAAGATCTCTTTCACCTCTTCTTTTTTGGCTACATTATAGGCCAATGTAAAGCCTCGAAAGCCATTTGAGCCAAGTTTTAAGGTCGCATCCTCTGCCAAGAGCTTCATGGGATATAAGCAAAAGACAATATTTGCTGCTTGAAAAGCAACGAGATGTTCATTGCTGATTGAGGAGGCTTTGAATCCCATATCCTCATAAAACTTCTTCGACTTTTTGATATCTTCAACGCCTAAAGTGATGATATTAATTCTTGGATCCATGGAGCCTCGTTATATTTCGATCTGGTTATAGAGCAGTATATAATTCACTGCCATTCAAACTTGATGATCTGATATTGTTTCATATTTAAATTAAACGATTTATATGGGCTAGTTATGAGTATACGTGTAGATAATAACAATATTCGATTTGAAAATATGCCGCCACTATTGCCGCTTACCAAAAAGAGCGAAAAAACTCTTTCTCTTACCTTTTTTGAAGGAAATGGGCTTTTGGGAGGTGCAAAAACCTATAATGATTTAGCTCAAAGGACAAAAAAATTCAGCGATCTTCAAGCAGATTTGAGAAAAACTGGTGAGAAATTACCCCAAGTGGAATCTCGGGAGAAATTGAAAAAGGCGCTTGCAATTGCAGCTTGTATTGCCGTGGCTATGCTCATAGTTGGCGTGGTGGCTGCGATAGTAACTTGGGGGGCCATCTATTTTCCTCCTTTAGCTATGGGCGGATTTATTGGAGTAGCATGTGGGGTCGTGGCTTGCGTGGCAGGCGGTGGAATGGTGACTGTGCCTCCAGCGTTTGGGGCAATTTGGTTTACGAAGAAAGCCTTTACCGAGAAGAGAGCATTACTAAATAAAAAAGCAGCTACGGAAGCTGAAATCGCACTTCTTCAAAATCAGCAGCAAAAACCCAGTTCTTCAAGCAAAAGAAAATTTGAGAATTTACTGTTAAAAATAGATCAGTATATCGAACGGCTCAAAACTAAACTCTCCGCTTTAGAAGAGATTACAGATCAAGATGAGGCGCTCAGTACAGATGCAATTCTTGTGAAAGATCTGGGTGAAGCACGTGTTGAACTTGTCAAGTTACGACAAGAAGTTGACGCCAGATTTAGCTAAAAAAGCTTAATACTTTGAGAAATATTCAATCGAACTCTCGAGTTTTGATTTGGCCATTAGGTATTGATCTTTTTTCGCGGTAATCTCTTTGGCGCTTACCCCTTTTTCAAGAGATATTTTTTTCATTTCATTGAGTATTTTATTGCAGGATTGAATTTTGGCATCGAGCGCTTTTTGAGCCTTAGAAAAATCTTGCTTGAAGAAATGTGCATATTCTGTGACTTCTTTCCTAAATTCTTCTAATTGCTCCAAAAGCAGATTTTCGCAGCGGGAAACTTTGGTGAATCCCCGATAGATGGGATGGAAGGGTACTAAAGCATAAGATATAAGAGGAGTATTTGGAAGTTTGGTGTCTATCCCAAAGTAGTTAAGCAGCTTAGCGCCTGTAAAGATAAGTCCTGAGAGTGCTGCAACGTACAAGAGGGCTTCATTATGAGCAACTACACCTGTAAGTACTGTTGAAAATAGTACACCGTCGAGTTTGTCAGCAGCTGTAGAGCTTCTAGCTTTTTCTAGATTTTTAATAGAATTTGTTAATTCTACAACTTTTTGTGAAAGTGGATAGCTTAACCGCTGAGATGATGGCAGGTTTAATTCTTTGAAAATCGCAAGAGTTGATGGAGAAAGGAGAGGGATTTTCTTGAGTTCACTGGAGATTTCATTTAAATTTGACTGCTGTTCTATAAAGTTTACTTTGAGTGTTTGATGGATTGCTAGATCTGACATATATATCCTTATGATAAAATTAATTATAAATTAAAAATACTCTAACAATAATTTATATTAGTTGTCAAAGTCGATTGTGGTTGAAGTAAAGCCATATTTCATTAGGATCTGTTCAAATATGTGAAGGAATTCAAAATGGAAATTACAAGATGCGGCTCAAGGCCTTCTACAAAAGGACCAGAGGACTATTTTACCGGCGCCGTACGCATTGATCCCTTGTTCCAAGCAGTATCTCCGGCACGCGCACTCAGCGCACAAGTCACCTTTGAGCCTGGCTCTCGAACAGCATGGCACACACATCCCTTGGGCCAAATCTTGATCGTCACCGCAGGCTGCGGCCTCGTTCAACGCTGGGGCGGCTCAATTGAAGAAATTCGGCCAGGCGATGTGATCAGGTTTTTACCAAACGAAAAGCATTGGCACGGAGCTGCAGCAACTACAGCCATGACGCATATCGCCATACAAGAAGAGCTCGAAGGTAAAGCAGTTGACTGGATGGAAAAGGTCAGCGACGAACAATACCAAAGTAGATAGACTGTTCGGTTTTAGTCCAAGGCTTTGAAAGCATGAAAAAGCTATGGATATCTCCCATTTTTAGAGAGACAGTACGGGTATACGTATCTTATTGATAATAAATTAAGTTTTATTTTATAATAACTTTTAAAAATATAAATAAAAGTATTATGAAAATTACTAATTTAAAAGATTTAATTACTGAAGAGCGACTCAGCACTGCAGTCAAACAATTGAAAGAGGTAGCAGAAGATAATAGAACGTTCTTTCAAGATGAGTCAACTTTCTTTCAATCGGTCGTGAGCTACTGTTTCAATAATAGTCCAAAATATACTCCAGATACCATTCAAAATAAAGTCTTGAATATCAAAGAGCACCTCTATTCCATCATCAGTTCGCAAAAGACCGAGTACATCGACCTTTGCTTAGACGCTATTGAGAAAGTAAATCAATTTCTAGGAAAAAAAGATATCGACGGCGTTGCAGGTATTGATTTTGCTGAGATTGTAGGCGATGTTTCCAAATTGATTAAACCTTTAGAAGAAAAAAACGCATCTCAAGATCAAAGAGCGCTTCTTAAAGAGTTGCGAACGGTGGCTAAGACGTTCGAAGGAGTGCTCAGTGAAAAAATTGAAAAAGTTTGGAAAGAACAACTCTCACTTAAACAGCTTGCTCTTGATTTGAGTAATATCAAGTTGATTGATGATTCCAGTTCCGGCAGCTCCTCATTAGATCCGATTGAAATGCCCGAAGCTCAAAGAAATGCGGTTGAGTTGGTTTGGGGAAGGGGAAGAACCCCCACGATCACTATCTTCTCTAAAAAAGGTGAGCAGAAAGAAATCGACATCTTTTATGAAAATCCGAACGAAACGCTACGAAAAAAGAGTAAGCTCAGTAATTTAGCTAAAGAGTTTGAAGATGAATATGTACAGATTCAAATCAAAGGGTACAAAGCTCCACTTTTTGTTAAAGTAGATGATTTAAGCCTCTCATTTAAAAATGCATCTCGTTCTCAAATTATCAAAGCGAGAAAGGAAGGAGAGTTAGATCAGCTGATAGAATCGCTTACCAGTGAAATTGATATTTCTGAGCTTCTGCATATTTCAAAGGTCGAGAAGTTGATTGAAGCTTTTGGCATCGATGAGCTGAAAAAAATGAAAGATGTGAAAAATTTCATCGAACTTACCAAAACAGTATCCATTGATTTTTTTCCTGCCCTTAAGAATTTGTATTCAAAAAGAGTAATTGCAGAAGCTCAGCTTGTTGATACGCTTAAGAGGATGCAATATGATCGGACGTTGAAAAACACTTCTGAATACATCAGCTACTTGCAAGGTAAAAAGGAACTGAAACCGAAAACTTCTATCCCCAGCAAAAAAGCAGAGGGAGGGGAAAAAGAAACCTTTGGTTTTATCGTTGATGAAGCAGGTAAAATCCATATTAAATGCCATCTTTTAGGTAGAGGGACATTTAAAAAAGCCATGGAGACTGATACAGGTTTTGTATGCGTTTCATTAAAAGGGGAAGGTGCACAAGGAGAGATTGAGAATGAAAAGAAAAATCTCGAGATTCTTTCTAAGCTTAACCATCCCAATATCATGGAGCAGTACTTTCTGACGATTGAGACCAAAACAAAAAAGGGTGCTCCAAAGTTCATCATGCTCCAGAAAAAAATGGACAGCACACTCTCAGATAAACTTGCCCCTCATCATGTTCTCAATGCACTCAGAGGTATTGCTGATGCTCTTGCGGCCATGAACGAAGCAGATATTATTCATGGCGATGTAAAGCCAGATAACATGCTGTTTAAGGGTGACAAGAACAGTACGGATGCTATTCAAGGCTATGCGCATGATTTTGGAGCAATGACGCGACCAGGTAAATTTCTTGGCGGAACAGTTGCTTTTCTTTCTCCTGAATTGGCTCTCCTATCAGAACAGCTCGCTGCGGCAAGAACTAAGCTGAGCGCACTTGAGAAGATTTTGGTGGGTAAAAACAAAGAGTATAAAGTTCTTGATAACTTGGTCTCTATAGCAACTCCTGGAAACTCCGCCTATGTAGTGAAGCAATATAATCGACCGCCAGACGTGAAACGACATAGCAAAAAGTATGAGCAGATCACCCCGACCCTGTTAGCAGAGAAGAAGAAAGAGATGGAGAAGGTGAGAGAAGAAATAAAGAAATACGAAAAGAGTGTTGATGAAGCATTTGAAAATGTCCGAAAAATGGACAAGGCGCTCGATGCAGCTATGACAGTGAAATCGGCAGATCCCTTTGCTCTCGGTGTTTCGATTTTTTATTTGGGTACCTCAGTCCCTTATTTCGCGGATAATAAGCGTGAATTATGGACCGGCACAGATAAAAAGATTGAAACAGAGATCCAAAATCAGGTAGATGCAATCAATATATCTCAAAGTCTTACTGAAGATGAAAAAGGGATGAAAACTGGGATGCTCGCTATTGCAAAACAGCTTTTACAATTTAACCAAGAGAAGAGAATTTCGTGTCGGGAAGCTGCAAAACAGCTCGATTCTCTGTGCAAGAAATATCAGATTAAAGAACAAACTCTTTAGTAAAAACTGAAAACTAAAAGCGCCCAACATTCAAGCTTGAACAGGTCTAATTGAGGATGTATTTAGTATGACAATCCCCACAAAAGAGACCGCCTAAATCAGCAAGTCAAACCCTGCACAGGATTCAAGTTGTCGTTTTTGATCAAGAAGCAAGCTACCTTGCTTGCATATATTTAAAATTATAGTTACATGTATGAGCAGGCAATGTTCCTTATTTCAAGGATCACACAAGCAATGTCAGTGATAGCTTACGCCTCGGCTAATAACTTGAACCAAGTAAGGACATAAAATGAAAATATTCTCCACTTTTAAGTCTCTACTATTGCTCTTGTTCATAACCCTTTCCACTCATATGCCTGCATCGATATTTACTGCTTGGACGGAGTATCCCAGCGATCCTCTCACTTTTCCTTTGGATTCCGCTAATCTTATTGAAGATTATTTCCCATGCACAATTTATGATGCAGATTCATTTAGCGGTCATGGCGATGCTGTATTATACAAAATGTGGTGTCAAGGCAAAGATCTCAGCAATGTCGCCAACATAGCCCTTTGCTATTCTTCTGACGGAATCAATTGGACTTTGCAATCTGAGGCGGTACTTACCGGGGTTGCGGTAGGAGTACGACCTTCACATCCGTTTGTACTATACGATCCAAATGGATTCGGCGGAGGGCCTTATTACTACAAAATGTGGTACTGGGATCTTGGCAGGGCAACTGTTCTTACAAATACTTTAACTGTTCAGTCCGCGGAATCGGTTGACGGCATTACCTGGACAACTCCTGTGGCCAACACCCAGGATGCGACGCAATTTCTCGCTAACACAAATAGCACAGGGAACACGCCTTTTTATCAGCTTGATGGTTTTGGTACAGTAATTTATAACCCTGATGCAACATCTACACCAGGGCAGCCCTTTTCTTTTCCCTATGCTGTATTTTTTGATATGGCAGCCTTCCATGCCACCTCTCACTATTTTGAGGCTGTTGGTTTGGCTTATAGTAGCGATGGACTTCACTGGTTTAGATATGGCACCAGTCCGGTTTTGACTCCCTCAACGAACACTGCTGATTGGGATGGAGCGTATGAATATCGTGCATCCGTACTCAAATTAGCGGGAGATGGCATGTATCATATGTATTATTCCGGTTCGAATGGAGTGAATAGTCCTAACACACTTAATTATGCCCATGGGATAGGTCATGCCATGTCCGCAGATGGCATTAATTGGACGAAAGACCCATCTAATCCGATATTTATTATAACAGATGGGGTAGCTTGGAGAGTCAATCATGTTTTAGCACCCTCTGTAGTGTTTGCTCCCATTAATACATGCGCCAATCAGTTGCAGATGTGGTTTTCGGGTGGTGATACGAATAGTAACAAGAGGATGGGTTATGCTACACTCTGCATACCTCCAGTAGTAGTAAGCCTAGATCCAAATTCTGGCTTTACTTTTGGTGGAAATACAGTGAACATAACCGGGGATTTTTTTACAGGAACCACATCTGTCTTATTCGGTTCTATACCTGTGACAAGTTTTGTTGTTAACTCAGAAAATTCCATTACAGTTATCGCTCCGCCTGGAGTTGCAGGTATGGTTGATGTTACAGTTGTTGCAACGGACGAAACATCTGCTATTACGCCCGCAGATATCTATACGTATACCCTTGCTCCAACCCCTCTTTCTCCATTTAACTTTACGGGGGTCATCAAGAAGAAAAAATCCTCAAACAAGACTGAGTATGTTCTTAAGGCAAAATGGGATACGAGTCTTTCAGCAAACATTGTCCAATATCGAATTTATAAATATGGAAAAATGATAAAGGAAATTTCAGCAACATCCCCATTGGATTTTCGCAGACATGTTCGGCGCTCCTCTCCTAAAGGATACAAAATTACCGCTGTTGATTCATTTAATCAAGAGAGTAGCCCCATGAGACTAAGGATAGTCCATTAATAGAGCTTTATTTAGGATATTTTTATCTCTTATACTCAAGGCTAAGAACCTGCTTAGGGTGAGCTCTTAGGTCACCCTACACATCATTGCCAGCAACTTCTTTACGATACGTAAACACTTGAAAAGCAACCACTATTGCAATTCAAGCTATTGGAGAGAGAACTTTACTACAATTATATTTATCTTTATAATTTAGCAAAAAAAGAGAATTTATGATTACTAAACTTGATGATATTAAAAATATTAAATGTACATTTAAATCTGAATCAATCGAGACACTGGTCAACAACCAAAAAAATGGTTGTCCCTATGTTTTAGCTGTAATTGAATCGAATGGCGTAAAGAGCTATTACGATGCCCTTAGCTATAACACCTTTCTCAAAGACAAAAAAATTCTCGCACATCCTAATGATGAGAGTCTCAAAGTTGATTCAGTCACATATATTTGGAATAGACAAGCTACATCAACTTTTACTGAAATTAAGAATCAATCCCTTTCACCCGTTACAGATATTGCAGCTGCATGCCAAGAGAAGAACATCGCCCTTCGATTAAAAAATCAGATTAAGATTGCAACCGAGCAGACAAAAGACAAAAATCAAGAAGAGATCACCTTTTGGACAAAACTGATCGATGCTGAAATCGAACAATATCTCACTGCTCACAAGGACGGTATTGAAATCCTTAGCCTGATTGCAGAATACTTAAATTCCGACGCTTCAAAGTTATCGAGACTAGACAGACCAGTAATCTATAATAAGTTGGCATTGGCGTATCAAAATGATAAGAGTTCTGGATTGGGAAAAAGCTTCCGTCAATCTGGAGGAAACAAAGGTGCTTTAGAGATGCATCGTCGTGCCTTCTCTGCCCTCAATCCAAAGTCTGAATCCAACGAGTACTACCGAATTGCGGCTGAAGCTATTAATTATGACGTCTCTTTAATGAAACATTTTCCATGGAAAGAGAATCGCACGGCCATGTTGGAAGTTGTCAAAAACTTCAACTACTTAGCAAATTGGGTCATTCCGATAGATCCTGCCTACATTGGTATCGGTGAATTCCACTTTTCAACAGATTTGGATTTCATGAAAGAATGTTGTCAGCAAGCAAATGGTGAGAGTTATTTGCCCTTCTTTCACCTGTATAAAATGAAGTCTGACAAAGAGTACACTTCTACCGTTCTCTCCATTGTTGAGAAGAATGGGAAATGTATCTCCGCGTTTCAGGACCAACCAGAAGTAGTTGTAAAAGCCTTATCAAAGTTTCCTGAAGCATTCATGTTTATGGCATCCAATCTCAGACGCGATATATCAACATTGGAGAAAATGAGAACTGCATCGAACCAGAAAACCATGTACAACTACGCAGATGTAACAACGAAGATATTAGGTGACAATGTAGTGCAAATCAAACCTCACACGAATGACTACCCATTCGTGATCCCGGATGCACACAAACATCAAATCATCGTCTGTTCTCCGTTTGGAGATAACAAATTGCTTACTTGCTCATTTGACAAAACAGTACGCCTTTGGGACACGACGACCTGGGAAAGTAAAGAAATTTGCAGCCATCCCCTTCACGAAATTCGTGATGTTCAGGTGGTCTCTCCTGGAATTGCTGCAACAGCCTCTTGGGACCAGACTGTAAAGATCTTTGAAATCGACACTGGAAAACTTCTACATACACTGAAGCATAAATCAAGTGTCAACTGTGTTGCTGGACGACTGAATGAAAAGGGCAACATGATTATTCGTTCTGGATGTCGTGATGGCACTTTTTATACTTTTCAAATACCAACTATTGAAGTACCGAAAAATGGTGAACTGCCAACCCCTGTTGTTACGACTGTGAATGAAAATGTCAAGAATGGAACCGCATTCACTATTTGTAATTTGAAGAGCCTCAAGGGAGACTACTTTGTAACAGGATGTGGTGATGGCACGGTTACGATTTGGAATGGAAATGACAAACAGCCGACGAAGGTGATGGAGTGGAAAGCTCATGACGATTCTATTCGTGGCATAATCGAGTGTCCAAATGGATTTGCAACGTGTTCTAAGGATAAGAAGATTAAGATTTGGAAATTGCATGATCCTATGACAGTTAAAGATAGCCAATCCTTGATTGAGTTAGATGATACTCTTGAGGGACATGCTGATGAAGTCCTTCATCTCTTCCTCATGCAAGACAAATCAATACTTTCCTCTGCAAAGGATTCGACTGTGAAATTGTGGAAAGACATGAATGGAAAAAGGAAATTGGATATGAATTTTGGCGGGCACGTAGACTGGGCTCGCTGTGCTACCCAATTGCCTGATGGAAGAATTGTCACTGTAGGCGCCGACGCAACAATGAGAGTTTATGATCTTTCAAAGATCAAAGAGAGCGATTATACCAAGCTACAACTCGATTAAGTGGCATTAGATCAGTTACATTAGAGCTCTTGCATCAAGCTATGGCTTTACCGATAGCCTTTTGATACCAGAAGTTTACGGGAAATAAGGATACGTATTGTCCTGCCTGTGGTCCTTGGAATTAAGACGCCAAATCTAATTATCAAGTGAGAGTACATTATCTAATTGCTATGGCTGCAAAGAATATGCACAAATCGATCAGCAAAACATGAGATGTATTGGTTGACCCTGGAATACTGAATTTATATTTGGCGCATTAGGCAATGAAAGCTACTTATCATTTTGAACCTGCTCAAAGGCTTACTTCATCTGTAACTGTGGGGAATGCACGAACAAGTTTGAAGGGATAATAACGGAAAGGGGGAGATCCCCCTTTCTTTTAGTTAATTTGAAGTAAAAATTGAGTGTATTAGAGGAACAGTTTTTGTTTACTTACTTATTTGGGCCAATTCCTTACGAAGAGAATCGTCCGCAAAGCTCTCTTTAAGACTAACTTCTCTAATATCAGTTGGTTCACCGTACATTGCACTGTAAAAAAAACTATCTTCTTTCGAGAAGGCATTTCGTACATCCCAAAAATTTAAAGCTACTACTTCTTTATCTTTGGTCTTTTTTAACCCAAGATGATCTAAAATACGTCTGATCACGTTCTCCGCATCACCCTCAGATAGATTTTTCGGATCTTTTCCTAAAATCCTCTTGAGAACGCCTTCGAGCATTTTGTTTATTTGCTCTTTCGTTCCAGCAATGATATGATTGTCATCATTCCATTGTAATGATTTTTTTGTGCCTACCTCTTTACATAAGTCTCTCATCGTTTTTTCCTGATCATTCATCCAGCTGTCTCTTAAAGCCAACACAAAATGCTTGGGGCCTACTGGAAGAAATTCCATTTCATTAGTCCATTCAGCTGATAAGTGTGTTTTAGATAAATCCTTTTGCAATTGACCAAAGTTAACTTCTTTGTTGTTTTTAATATATTTTTTTGGATCGAATTCAGAAACCTTAAAACCTGCAATTTGTGCAAGGTTCAACATCTCATTAATCGCTCCTAGAGCCTCTTCATGAGTAGACATTGTTGTGATCTTAGAAAATTCAATTTTATTTTTCTCACTTAACACTTCTTTCTCGAGTAATTTTGCACCACCTTGTCCTGCGGTGGATAGCTTGTTAAATAGCCTTTCGATATCTATACCCTTCATGCTATTTACAATTTGTTTTGTGTTTCCTGTCGAAAACTGATACGAGTCTAATATACTATTCATTAATGGCTTATGTGCGTCAATGAATCTTGTTAAGCTATCTCTACTCACCAGATAGGACTTATGATTTATGGTTACTACCGAGTATCTTTGTCCAAATAACTTACCCAAAATCTCAACAAATATTTTTGCAATAATAGGAAACTTGGTTTCTTTAGCGGCAATTCCAGGTGCTTTACCACCGATATCAGTTATTCCAGCAATAGTTAAACGAGTGTTGTTTGCACTTATTTTGGTCATAAACTATTCCTTCTTTAAAACTTAATCATAATAAAACAAATAAATAATTGTCAAATTAGGCTAGGTATGTTGCCACGATACTTCTGCTCACATTGCAAGACCTAGAGTTGTAATAAGCTAGTGTGTCAAGAGTGTGCCAAAGACGAAAAATTCAGTAGTACAATGCAAGCCAAGTACCTTGAAAAAATCGTCTTAAGATGCTCTGTCGAATAGATTGCTCGAGGCTAAGACTAAGATTAGGGCGAGCTCCCAGGAGATTTTAAGTCCCGACCATCTTCGTAACGTTATCTAACACACCCTAACGACACGTGAGGGAAATTACTCGATTTATGGCTTTATCAGTAGCATTTTGTTACCAGAAATTACCAGAAATAAGGATACGTACTGTCCCGCCTATGTCCCAGGAAAAATGGGCCATGACAAATCTCTTGAACGCACTTTGGGTAAGGGTAGGTAAATGATGTGCTGGGTAACAACTAAAGGTTATGGCCTTTATTTGCTATTTTGTCGCGACGTTTCGTATCGTATTACATCCGGGTCTTTTGGATTTGATCTATCCCATTTGGAAATAAGAGTTTTGCGGTCTGCTAAATACGTTGTCTCATTGTACATTTCGACAAAGAGTTTTCCTGTCTTCTTTGCTGCGTCATTCACATAATCTTCATAATAACGCATGGGAAGTATGGTATCATTAGTGTAGTGAGTCATTTCTTCTGAATTAAATGCTGATTGACGCTTTTCAGTTGAAGCAACGAAAGCATAGCCAACCCCAAACTGTGCGTTCGTGCCATACTGAAGAACAGCATTCCAATCAACAAAAGTAATCGGCACAAGATCGTAACCTATCTCGCGTTTTATTGCCTCTTCCACGTCTTTTAAGTCAACATACCTGCCAACAGCATTAACAAAAGACCCCTTGGTAGAAGAGGGAATTAAATTCAATTTTCCTACTTCAGCATCTGATTCACGAGAATATTTAACTCGCTCTTTAAGTATTTTATCTCTTCGTTCTGCATAGTTATAAACCCGTTTTGCACCAAAGCAAAAAACTGGATGGATCACTGAGTTTTCTTCACTAATTGTTTCCTTTCCATTGATGTCTAGAGCGCATTGTGCCATTAAACTCCCATACCCTATAAGAAAAACCTTACCCTCTTTAGAAAGCGGGATTTTTTGGTACTCTTTATTAGGATATTGAAAAGAGGGGAAATCCTTATCACTTATTGAAGGAGCTTTTTCTTCTATTTTTTCTAAAATGGGCTTTAAGTCTTCATAGCTCTTGGGCTCTTGCGTGAATTGATTTGGAATAGACATAAATAAGCTTAAATAAATTTTGTTTAATTTACATACTAATTAAAAATATGATAACAGTAATTATAATTAATATAAATAACACTATTTTAGGTAGTATAAATAAGACTTCATTAGTAGAGTCTAAGAATGTAAAAAGCTTGGTGTCTTTGTCTAATAAGACATTTTTGAAAGAAGGGGAGGGAGAGGCTCTTTCTTATGATCGAATGATTTGATAATCTTTCACATGTCTTGCTTTATTTACAGAATGCATAACCACACCTATACAATGGGTTCAATCTTTATCGCGTTGCGTACTTGGCTTTTGTATTGCTCGCCTTTCCCTGAAACGTTGGGTGGTAAATACCTTTGTCGACAATTTCTAAAAGTCGTAAAGCTGCATGACTTGGACTGCGTTCGCCAGATTCCCATGCTTGTATGGTTTTAGGGCTTACGTTCAAGACCATAGCAAACACTCCCTGTGAGTACTGTTCTCGCGCGCGAATACGCTTAATATCTTTGGCGGTATATTGTGCAGGTGGTTCTGGCAATTCCACTGAGGTTGTTCTCAGCGTTACTTTTCCTTTCTGGTACTCAAGAGCTTCTTCGAGACCATCTTTCAGCTCATCAAAAAATTTACTCATATCCCTTACTCCTTCCTTAATTTTTCTACGAAAGCCTTTAGGGCTTTGGTCTCTTCTTTGGAGAGATTTTCTTGGACATTTTTAGGAAATATCACCACTAAGAATAATATTTCTTTTTCCGGAATATCCAAGTAACAGACTCGAAAACCTCCACTTTTCCCACCAGAGGCTGACTTTAGGCGAGTTTTTCTAAGGCCGCCTGTGCCTTGGATTACCTCACCCTCATCTGGGTTTTCTAATAAGCGTTTCTGAAAATCATCGAAGTCTTTTGGAATGAGCTTCCGCTGTTGTATGAGAGAGTCAAGCACTTGTGAGAATTTACGAATCTGTACGAATAATCTCTTCATATCCAAAGTATACTACACAGTGGGATATTTGCACAAGAGAGTTACAGATATACGAGAACGCAAATGCTCGAGGCCGGACTCGAACCGGCACGGGATCGCTCCCAGGGGATTTTAAGTCCCCAGTGTCTACCATTTCACCACCCGAGCTTATTGAAAAGCTGGGTGGTACTATAGCAAGAGCTTCAAACAAAGAGCAAGCAAAGAAAGTTCAAGTAAACTTTGCTTTATTGCACCATGTATGGAATGAGCACGGCTTCAACATTGCCCTTATCAAAAATGTAACTCGTTACAAGTTCTGCAGGGGTTACATCAAAGGCTGGGTTAAAAGTTGGGGCATTAACTGGACTCCAGATAACTGAGCCGAAACTTCCAGAAGCTCCACGAACTTCCTTGGCAGCTCTCTGTTCAATCACTATGGCATCACCGCTGGGACAGTTTGGGTCGATGGTTGTGTAGGGAGCAACGACATGGAAGGGGATGTTGTGATGGTAGGCAAGGACTGCGAGAGAATAGGTTCCAATCTTGTTTGCAAAATCACCGTTTGTTGCAATTCGATCAGCTCCAACGAGGACGCGGTCAATCTTTCCGGCTTTCATAAGGCATGCAGCCATATTGTCGCAGATAAGAGTGTAGGGGATTTTGTTTTTCTCCATTTCCCAAGCAGTGAGGCGTCCGCCTTGTAGGAGAGGTCTTGTTTCACACGCATATACATGGATGTTTTTTCCCTGCCTGTGGGCGATTTTGATAACTCCAATAGCAGTTCCAATTCCAGCAGTAGCAAGGCTACCTGTATTGCAGCAGGTTAAGATGCGCTCGTTTGGTTGAACAAGCTTGGCGCCGGCATGACCAATAGCATTGCAAAGCTCTATATCTTCATAAAAAATCTGTTTGGCAGCTTCAACAACATCGATACTTGGGTCAGATCCATTTCTCATAGCTTCAAGAACGGTATCGACGTTATTGGCAAGGTTTACAGCAGTTGGACGAGAACTTTTTAAGAGAATGGCAGCCTCTTCAATCTCGTCAATGCTTGCGCCTTGGCTTGCAAGCTGTGCAAGAGAGAAGCATGCAGAAATGCCGATCATAGGCGCTCCACGAACTTTTAATGAGCGGATGATTTCAACCATTTCTTGAGGAGTTTGTACAACAATCCACTCCTCTTCGGCTGGCAGCTTTTGCTGGTTCAAAACTTGAAGCAAGCCATTATTATACGAAATTGCATCGGCAACAAAACAGAATCCAGAGTCGTCAGTTGTTGAAAATGCATGAAGAGAAGAGACAAATAGTGTTCCGAGGGCGAGCAGACGTTTTAGAGAGTTCATAAGATGCTCCATAAGTTACACGGAGCATCATAAGTGGGCAAAAACTTAGAGGTCAACTACTGTTTAAATAGGACGTCGATGTTGATCAAGCCGCTTTGCTGCAAGATAATAATAAAGATCGCAACGGGACAGACCCATCGTACAAAGTGCAGCCAGATTCTAAACAGCGGTTTGAGCTGTGAAGCAGAACAAAATTCAGCCTTTAGCAAGTCTTGATTTACTTTCCATCCAGTGAAGAGGCAGACAATAAGGCCTCCAATAGGCAAGAGCCAGATAGAGACAAGGCTGCTGATAGTTTCAAAAAATGTTTTTCCATACAGCTCAGGCCAGTTTCCAAAGAGCAAGTTGGTGTGGGAGAGCGCGCTTGGGATCCCAAAAAGAAAGAGGGCGCAGCCGACATAAATCGAGAGCTGCTTTCTTGATAGGCTTGTCAGATCCATAAGGGTTGCTACGACCACCTCAACGAGGGCTATTGCAGAGGTGAGGGCTGTAAAGACAAAGAGTATAAAGAAAAGCGTGCTCAAAATTTGAGCGCCGGGAAGCTGTGAAAAGAGAAGGGGCAGAGTTTTAAAAACTAAGCCAGAGCCACCTTGAGGGGACATGCCAAAGGTAAAGACAATGGGAAAAATAGCAAGAGCCGCGAGTTGAGAAACAACTATAACCATTGTAGCTATAATACAGGCCGTTTTAGGAATATCTTCGACCCTCTTCATGTAGCTTCCATAGGTGATCATGATCCCTTGGCCAAGGCTTAAAGTAAAAAAGGAGAGGCCAAGCGCTTCGAGGATTGCTGAGGGCTTTAGTTTGCTCCACTCAGGGCAAAAAATAAAGGTTGTCGCTTGCTGCAAGCCTGGAAGAGTTGTGTTGTAGCAGACTAAAAGCACAAGCAGGACGAGAAGGGATGAGGTCATCACCTTGCTCCAATGCTCGATACCATTCTTAATACCTCGGTAGACCACTGCAATCGTTATAAAGGTAAAGAGCCCATGCCAAAAGAGGGTAATATCCGCAGAGCGCTGGAGAAGTTCAAAAGTTTGTTGAATATCTTGGGGCGATTTTCCCTTCCAGAATTGATTCAAGGACATGAACGCGTAGTTTAATCCCCAACCTGCAAGCACGCTGTAGTAGGACATGATGAGAAAGGATGAGGCAACACCCAGCCAGCCGCCAATTCTCCAAGGAGTTTGTGGACGATCAAGGACAGTAAAGGTTGGAACGGCGCTCTTCTGAGCTGCACGGCCTAAAATAAGTTCTGCGATAAAGAGCGGGATACCGATTAAGAGAGTACAGAGGATGTAGGTTAAGATAAAGGCGCCGCCGCCATTTTCGCCTGTGATGTAGGGGAACATCCAAAGCGTTCCGAGGCCGATAGCGGATCCAGCAGCTGCCATAATAAAGCCGAGGCGAGAACTCCAATGTTCTCTCGGCTTATCTATACTATCCATATCTCTTGTTCCTATAAATTCAAAGAGACTATACTAGTTTCTCAAACAATAAGACAATATGACTGATTCGCCCTGGTTTAATAAAGGATTGCGCTTTTCCTGTACTGAGTGCGGCGCTTGCTGCACCGGATCGCCTGGCTATGTCTGGGTAACAGAAGAAGAAATTCAAAAAATCGCTGAGTACTTAGGACTCAACGTTGTCGATTTTCAAAGAAAGTATATTCGTCTTATTTACGGACGAAAAGCGCTCGTTGAAATGAAGAGCAATTTTGACTGCGTATTTCTTAAAGAGAAGCGCTGTTCCATTTATTCTGTTCGACCAAAACAGTGCCGCACATTTCCCTGGTGGCAGCAGAACCTCTCATCAGAACAGGCGTGGAAAGAGGCAGCAAAATTCTGCGAGGGGATTAAAGAAGAGGCTCCTCTTATCCCCTACGAAGATATTGCTAAAGTTTTAGAATCCTAAACCTGAGAGCGCTTCGAAGCCTGGAGTTGCAGAAGCAACATCTTGAATCTGCTTCATAGCATCTGCATGAGCTGCCTTAATGAGCGTTTCAAGTCCATCAATGTCCTCTTTATCGACACATTCAGGATTGATGCTGATTTTTTTCATATCGCCGCTGCCTTTTAAGACAATAGAGACGAGACCGTTTCCAGCTTTTCCTGTAGCTTCAAAATCATCGAGTTTCTTCGAGATCGATTTTTGCATTTCAGCCATTTGACTCTGAAAATGCTTCGCTTCTTTCTTCTTTTTTAAAAATCCTGAACCCATATCATCACTTTGGTTTAATAAGTTGTCCCTCGAGTTCTACCGAGGAAAATTGCATTAAGTTTTCTTCACGAATTCTTTTTTTTGAGTCCGGAATTTGGGGGGCCGGCTCCGGAGCAGAAATAGCTTTGGGCGCAGCAGGCTCCTCCTGTTTCTGGCCATTTTGAAGCTTGTTTTGGAGCTCTAGAAGCGCATAGGTCAAAGCAGCGTGGGGGACTCGCAGCCGAACCTGGAGGATTTCCAAGAGAAGAGCTTCTAAAGCAAAACAGGCAAGGGTCGGCCCTTTGAGGGTTGTATGCGCCTGGAGCACGAGATCAAGTATGCTCAAACAGCTGTCTTGATTGAAGGAGGGGGCAGCAGATTCGAGATGCTGTCGGTAGTTTTCAGGAAGCTGTTGAAGCAGCTCTTTAGCGCCAATGAGTACATAGAGGATCGATCGGTAGTGGTTGGCAAGGTCATCGAGAAAATAGGCGATGTCTTTTCCAGATCTATAGAGGGTGTTTGCGATATCGACCGCTTTTCGCATATCGTGCTTTTTATACGCCTCATCAAGCTGCATAAAGATATCATAAGAGACGAGTCCTAAGACTTCTTCCACCATCTCTTCAGTAATATTTCCATCTGCAAAGGCAATCAGCTGGTCAAAGAGGGATTCGGCATCACGAAGGCCTCCTTCAGCATATTCTGAAAGCCGAAAGAGCGCTTGAGGATCAACCTTGACTTTGAGTTCAGATGCGATAGAGTTTAGTTTTTGCGTGATCTGTTCTTTCGTTAATCTTTGAACATTAAACCTTTGACAGCGGCTGATGATGGTTTGAGGCAGTTTATGCGGCTCAGTTGTTGCAAAGAAGAATTTTGCAGTTTTCGGCGGCTCTTCAAGAGTTTTCAAAAGTGCATTGAAGGCCTCTTTTGTCAGCATGTGCACTTCATCAATAATGTAGATTTTGAATTTGCCTGAAGAGGGGCTGTACCCAACAGAGTCGGTGATGGCGCGGATATCATCGATTCCTCTATGGGATGCTCCATCGATTTCAATGACGTCGAGAGAGTTGCCAAGAGTTATCTCTTTGCAGGAGGGGCAGATATTGCACGGTTCATATGCATCCGTGGGATTGGTGCAATTCATCGCTTTGGCAAAAAGGCGGGCAAGTGTTGTTTTACCGGTTCCGCGAGGGCCCGAAAAAAGATAGGCGTGAGCTAAGCGATTATTCTTTAGGGCATTGACAAGTGTACGCACGCACGCTTTTTGCCCGATGACATCGGAAAAACGTTGAGGGCGAAATCTTCTCGATGAAGCTAAAAAAGCCTGCTCTTGTGTCATATTTTTTTTTATCCCGAATACTAACTATTGTGCAGTCAAGGCAATTTCCGTTACAAGAGAGATATGGTGTATTTTTTGTATGACAGAAACTAATGAAACTGAAGATATAGCAGAGCCGCTCGACGGGATTCCAGTCGCGTCTCGAGAGATAAGTTTTTTTGACACGAGTCCTATGATTCGCTGGTCAATTGTATCCCTCTTATTTCTTGCACTCTTTCTCTTTCTCCATATTCGAGAAGTTCGAGTTGTTTCCCTAGAGCTCGGAACGGCAGCTCCCTACTTTGTTGTTGCTGAGATTCCCTTCGCTTTTGCAGACGATGAAGCAACAGCGATCATGCGCCAAGAAGCACTGCTTGATATTGGCAAAATATACGCTCTTGATCCCGATGACATTGTTAAACGTCGTGTCGAGTTTGAAAACTCTCTTATATATGATCAGGCGTGGAGACACCAGGCGCAGCAGAGCACCTTTGATGAGATGTGCCGCGCAGTTGAACACCTTGAAAAAGCCCTAGTAGAAATTCGCTTTTCTGATTCTCGAACGATTGAAAAGATGAAGCAGTTGAGCATGGATACTAATGCGATGCTCGATCTTCCAGCCGGAGACTTTGCCCATGGAATCTACATTCCTGAAAAACTGTGGGGACAGATTCGAGATCGAGCCTTCTTTCAGCAGGTATATCAAAGCTCAACCATCAATTATGTCATCGACTTTTTTAAAGATAAGATTTGGCTTTTAAAAGAGGATCTTCAAGAGGTACGAAACATTCGAAAAGTCCTTAAAGAAAAGATTCCTGAAAAATATACACAGGTCTCTGTTGGAAGCCGGATAATTGATCAGGGGGAGAAGGTTACAGCCCGCCATATTTGTATGCTTCAGGCAATGAAGCAAGCTTTAACGGAAAAGAGAAACCTGCTCCAGTTTGGAACGATACTTGGAAGCATCATTTTAACTTTAATTGTTGTTTTCACTGGCGCTTTGTATCTGCATAACTTTGCAATGGATGTTTTTCGAAGCAACCGCAAACTTCTTCTCTTCTCGACCATCATTATCTTGGGGCTTTTCTTTGCTAAAACAACCGAATTTCTCCTATTAAAGACGACGCACAATCTTTTTGATCTTGTTCACTATCCGCTTCTTGCTCCCTTTGTGGCCATTTTGATGGCAGCTCTCTTGCAGCCAGGCCTTGCGGTTTTTGTCTCAGCCCTCTTCTCAACTGTGCTTGAAGCAACGCTCGCCTTTGAGCGGCATGGATTCTTGCTTGTTAACGTGATCGTCTCTTTTGTCATGATTTTGACTACGAGAAGCTTACGTCGTCGCACTGAAATTGTTACTGTTTGTATGAAGGGATGGCTTGCAGCTTCGACCCTTATTTTTTCTTTGTACCTTTATGATAAATCAAAGTGGGGCGTTTGGCTTCTAGCCGACATCGGCAGCGCTGGAATGTTTCTTCTTTTGACTGCTGTATTGGTCGTAGGCTTGCTGCCTATCTTTGAAGCGTGCTTCAATATTCTTACCGACATCAATTTGATGGAGTATATGGATCCAAACCAGGAGCTTTTACGCAGGCTCATGATTGAGGCTCCAGGAACCTATCAGCACTCTTTAATTATGGGTGCTATTGCTGAAGCGGGCGCTCAAGCGATTGGCGCTAATGGACTTTTCTGCAGAGTCGCCTCGCTCTATCACGATATAGGCAAGGTGTCCATTGCACAGTACTTTACTGAGAATCAGCAGGCGGGTGTGAATATCCATCAGCTCTTAACTCCAGTAGAGTCTGCAAAAGTTATCATGTCGCATATCAGCGAAGGTGTAGCTCTTGCAAGAAAGGCTGGCCTTCCAGAGCCCTTTATCGATGTGATCAAAGAGCACCATGGCACATCGCTCGTCTACTACTTCTACCACAAACAGCAAGAGCTTGTAGCTCAAGGGCTTGCAGCTCCCGTTGATGAGCGTCTTTTCAGATACGCAGGGCCAAAGCCCAAAAGCCGTGAATGCGTCATTATTATGATTGCTGATGCCTTTGAAGCAGCTTCACGCTCGCTTGAAGAGGTGAATAAGACAACGCTTCTCAAGCTTATAGATCAGATTATCCGCGAGAGGCTGGAAGATGGGCAGTTTGATGAGTGCTTGTTAACCTTTGAGGATCTTACAAGGGCTAAGCACGCCATGATCGCAGTCCTTCTTTCGATTGGCCATTTTAGAGTTAAATATCCAAGTCGAAAGAAGGCTTAAACTTATTTAAAGTCGCTTATCTAGCTCGACTTCTAGTTTCTTGAGATCTTGAGCAAAGATGCGGATTCCTTCGGCGAGCTTTTCGGTCGCCATAGCGTCTTCGTTAAGCAGGTAGCGGAATTTCTTTTCGTCGATCGGCATCTTTTCGATCTGAGCATCTTTAGCAATTTCAGGAGAGAGCTTGCGTGGAAGAGGAGATGTATCCTTACTTAGCTCATCGAGGAGTTTTGGAGAGATGGTGAGAAGGTCGCAGCCGGCAAGTTCTGTGATCTGCCCCTTATTTCTAAAGCTTGCGCCCATAACTTCCGTCTTATAGCCAAACTTTTTGAAGTAGTTGTAGATAGATTTTACCGACACAACTCCTGGGTCTTCTTGAGGCGGGTAGCTTGCGACGTTGAACTGCTTTTTGTACCAGTCGAGGATTCGTCCAACGAAGGGGGAGACGAGCGTTGCTTTGGCTTCTGCACAAGCAATGGCTTGGGGCAGACTGAAGAGGAGGGTCATGTTGCAGTGGATCCCTTCCATCTCAAGGATTTCCGCTGCGCGAGTTCCTTCCCACGTTGAGGCAAGCTTGATTAAGATTCGCTCTCGAGGGACATTGGCCTTTTCATAGAGCTTAATAAGGGTTTTGGCTTTATTGATGCTTCCTTGAATATCGAAGGAGAGCTTGGCATCGACTTCTGTAGATACACGTCCAGGTATAAGCTTGAGAATCTCGAGGCCAAAGTTGATGAAGAGCTGATCGAGGAGCGCCTCTTTTCGGTTATTCGTGATGCTGGCAGTGTCCTTGATCGATTTGTCAATGAGATATTGGTATTCTGGATTTTGGGCGGCTGCGAAGATAAGGCTCGGATTTGTAGTTGCATCTTGTGGGTGAAACTGCCTCATTGCTTGAATATCACCGGTATCGGCAACTACAACAGTGTATTCTTTGAGCGTATCAAGTTGATTGGCGGCCATGATAATTACTTTCCTTTTTGCTTCTTTTCGAGTGCGGCTGCAACCTGGAGTGGTTCAGCTCTATAGGAAACGGATATGGTTTTATCACCCATTTTCAGGTCGAGAGTTGATCGAAGCCGGGTAAGAAGGAGTTTGAAGGGGACTTTTGTTTTGTTTGGCCCGACATCGACTGCGACGTACGCTTCACCTAAAATCTCTTCGCATTCACGAAGAGTTTTGCAAAGGTTTGCAAACAGTTTCAACTTTTTGCGCAAAGGTCCTTCGCCAAAGCCAAATTTCTTCCCGCAGGATGGGCAGGCAACAACCGTTGTCTTTTCGCACACTTCAGCCAAAGAGAGGGGTACTTCGGCATCGCAGGTACAGGTAAATTCTAAAGTTTCGTCAGTCAACACAGTAGGGCTCTTTCTTTTAACGTGTTCGTAATCATAGAAAGAGAATTGATTCTTTGCAATTTAGGAGAGTAGATGTGAGGTTAAATTGATACGTGCTTTTTTTGTTTTTTGAACCACAGAGTACACAGAGCTCACAGAGAGAGAAAAAATCGATTAAAGCTTCTCTGTGGGTTCTGTGTTCTCTGTGGTAAATTTTTAATATCATCTCTATTTCGGTAATATTATATACTACTTCTATGAGTAAAAATTATTGGGACCGATTCTCTAATTGGGAAGAGGCAGAAAAGAGTTGGGATCAAGAGGCGGCTCTTGCGGAAACGTCAAAGCCAATTCAAAAGCTGAAAGTACTACCGAACATTCCTGGGATTGAAGCGAAGACGAAGAAGTACCTCAAGTGGAAAAGCTTGAAATGGATGGTGAAGAAGGATGAGGGTTTTCGGATCCTTCGCCGAGTGTTGCGCAATCCCTTCAGCTACGGCTATCGCTATATTAAATCGCTTTTTTCCAGACAAAGTTTTGAGCGGGATGGCGACTTTTATTTATACGGCTTGAAGAATGTCGACGAATTTGTACGCCTGATGGGACGCGATGATGTGGTGCTGGTCGTAGGATTTTCCTACTGTGAAAAACCGCATGAATGCCCATCGGGTCGATTTACACCAGAGTGCGTTCGCGATCTTGAAAATCCTGTTTGCCGCCAATGTTTTATCGGCAAATCGCTTCACACACTGCCGCAAAAAAAGACTATTCCCTTAATTATCCCAACCATTCACTACATCGGAAACCAGATCTTTGATGCTATGGATGCTCATCCCGGCAAGCAGGTGATCTTCCTTATTACTGCGTGTGAGATGACCCTTGAGATGTTTGGCGACTATGGCAATATGGCTGGCGTTCAAGGTGTTGGCGTACGGCTTGATGGCAGGATCTGCAACACGATGCGCGCCTTTGAGCTATCTGAAGATGGCATAAAGCCTGGACTTACTGTTTTGACAAAACCGACCGAAAAGCGCGTTTTAGAGCTTCTTGCTACATGGCGATCGCTTCAAACTCAGAGCTAAAGTAAAGAGTGCCAATATTCCTATAGCACCCTCTATTCCTATTCGTTGAAAAGGTGTTGTTCTAGTCTGAATCGGGACAAGGGCTGAAAGCAGCCGCGTCTCTTCAATTTTTGCTATCTCTTTCATGGGGATCAAATTGCCATTGACATCCACAGCTGAGCTAAAGCCCATATTGGTTGCACGAACGAGGGGACAGCCAAGCGCAGTTGAAACCAGCCGTGCATGTTCAAAGTGGTCTTCCTTTAAGCGCGATGAGGGAAACCAGTTGTCGTTTGAGAGGTTGACGAGCAGATCAGCTCCCATCCTTTTTTGCTTAATGATGATGTTGGGAAAGGTCTCTTCATAGCAGATGGAAGGGGCGATCGTATACTGCTTATAGGGAAAGAGAATGGGTTCTTGCCCATGCGTGAAAGCGCCGGTAATGCCATAAACATACAAGAGCGGCTCTAGAAATTTGAAAGGAATATATTCGCCAAGAGGGACCAAGACCTGTTTGTCATACCTTAAAAGGCGATCACTCTCTGGGGAGATAAGGTAGGCAGAGTTGTAATAGTTTTTTTGATCGCGTCCTTCAAGGCCCATGATCAAGGTGGTATTCGTACTTCGAACGATCTCATTCGCAACGTCAAGAGCGCATTTGGTATTACCTGAATAGATCAGCGCTAAAGGTGAAAAGGGGACATATATTTCTGGAACGAGGATGAGGGAGATCTGTTCCTTTGCGGCCTTTTGGCTTAGGGTTTCAAGTCGCTGCATATTCTCTTGAGCAGTCTTGATGAGGGGAGCAGCTTTCTCAACTATTTCGGGCATTTCATTGGTGTCGATGATGCCGACAGAGATGGATCCTGCCTCTTTGGGATGAGGGGCCAAAAGCCCTCCAAAATAGGGAAGAAAGGCTACCATAAAAAATAGACCAAGGCCCGATTTACTGATTTTCCATCGGGCTAAGAGTGCTTGACTGAAGACGACAATGAAGGTTAAGCCGCCCGTTCCGAGGTAGATAAGGCTTAATCGGGAGGGGGTAAAACCTGCAAGGCTTATTCCCAATGGATAGAGGCTATAGCCGCAAAAGAAATAAAGCCTTAGATATTCAATAATGACTGCAAGAAGGGCTGCAAGGGCGCAAAAGCCGTATGACTTGAGCCTCTCAACAGATAAAAGAGAGATAGGGATTGCCATCTGGATGCCTAAAGAGAGGCTGAGGAGCATCCATGCTGGGTATATATAGAGAAATGGGTGTGAGAGGAACCAGAAAAGCTGAATTGCATAGGCAATCGTGAAGCAAATGGCTGCTCGAAAAAAACGAGTTTTAATGGGATAGGATTTGTTTGAGAGGATGAGCGGCACAAGTCCAAAGAGGGAAGCGATGAGCGCAAGAGCTTTGGAGATTGAGGGAATGCCAAGTCCGATGAGAAGCGCTGAAATCCACATATATAAATAGTGCCTATTTAAGGTAGACTATATCAAAAATTATGAATACAAACAGCCAATCTGCGCGCTTTCGCGAGCACCACCTTAAAGAGATTTTGACCACATTCGATGTCAATCGTGGTCCCTTTGATATGTTCTTATCCAACTACTTCCGCCATCATCCCTCGCTGGGATCAAAAGATCGAGCCGATATCGGTAAAAAAGCGTATCAAGCCGTTCGCTGGCAGGCTCTATTAAAAATAGTGAGCCCATCTGATTTGGATTCCTTCAATCCGAAAGAGTATCTGACCCGAGAAGATATCCCTCTGCATGATCGTGTCAGTTTTCCTAAGGTTCTTTTTGATCTCATGGAGAAGGCGTATGGGCGAGAAAAAGCTATTGAAATCGCTCTTAACAGCAACGAAGAGGCTCCAACAACGCTTCGCTGCAACCCTTCAAAATGCAGCCGAGATGAGCTGATCGCAAAATTGAAAGGGCATGGGCTTGAGGCAGCTCCAACAGCTGTTTCTCCATTCGGGATTGTGTTGCAGAAGCGGGCGCAGCTTTTCCAACTCCCCGAATTTGCAGAAGGTTTTTTTGAGATGCAGGATGAGGGCTCTCAACTCTTAGCCGAACTCGTTCAAGCGAAAAAAGGCGATGAGGTGCTCGATTACTGCGCAGGATCTGGCGGAAAAGCTTTAGCTTTTGCCCATAAGCTTGAAGGGAAGGGGCAGATATATCTTCACGACATTCGCGCAGAGGCGCTTGCAAATGCTAAAAAACGGCTCAATCGCGCTGGCATTCAAAATGCTCAAGCCCTTCTTCCTGATGATGCACGTAAAAAGAAGATCTTGAAGGGCAGGATGGATTGGGTCTTTGTTGATGCTCCCTGTACGGGAACCGGAACTCTTCGCCGAAATCCCGATATGAAGTGGCGATTTTCAGAGAGCTTTTTGCAGGAACAGATTCAGCTGCAGCGGCAGGTGATGCAAGAGGCTGTTCCCTATCTGAAACCCTCTGGTTCAATAGTCTATGCAACTTGCAGCATCCTTCCTCAAGAAAACGAGAGCCAAGTAGAGTATTTCTGTAAAACGTTGGGATTGAAAGCAGTATCTACTCCCTTCAAATGCCTACCGACGCCTGGCCAAATGGATGGCTTCTTTGCTGCAGTATTTACGCTAGAAGAAAAATGATCGATTAAAACAGTCAAATGGGGTTATGACTGAGATTTAGTAATAAGGTGCTTTTGTGACGAATCACAAAGATCTCAAGAAGATGCTTCAAACATCTGAAATTCCTAAGATCAGAAAAGATAGCGCCGTTGTCACAAAAGAAGATTATAAGAATCCACGAACTATTCCTCTTGTTTTTCATTTTGAGCCCGCTCCCTTTGAATCCCCCGATGTTCGCCTTCGCGATTGCCAGATTCAGAGGATTTCCATTGAGGGCAAAGATATTTATATTATCGATGACTTTTTTCTAGAGAGTGAAGCAGATGAGATGCGCACCTTTTCTGAGACTGTAGATTTTACAAAGAGCATTTATGCAGACCAGGGCAGTAAAGAGCAGGGTGAAGTGCCTGCCCGCGCAATGGACAATAAGGAAAAATGGAAACTCTTATCGAGCCCTCCTCAAGCGATGAAGGAGCTCTATAAATTTTTTAATATGATCGCCTACCGCCTCGATGCTGATGTGGCAACACTTCCTTGGGAACTCTTCGATGGCAAAATTTGCTCCCCATCTGTTGCGACGAATAAAGTAGATTCCATTTCAAGCGAGAGCATGGAGCTGGGTAAGCATGAAGACTATAATACCGAGAAGGGAATAGCTTTTGGCTTGCCGACGCTCTATTCTGAGATGAAAGAGCTTCATCCCAACAAATTTGTCAACGGGTCAGAGGGAAAGCCGTGGCTTGTTTCTCTTATGCTGTACACTACAGACAGAGATTTTCATGCCGAATCGTATGGCATGGGTACAGTTTTTTGTACGAAGAATGGAAAAGTAGAAGCCAAAGCTGAATGCCGGCACATGCGTTTTGTGCTGTTTGAAGGCGATATCGTGCATGGGATTGAAAAGTCACAGATTCCACCGGGTGTGAAGGCGGGAAGAGTTTCCTATGTGTTTAAACTTTTCCTAAACCCGAAGAAAGCAAACGGCAGTTTAAAGAAACAGTTTGCAGAGCTTATGCAGACATATGAGGAGAGCTAAAATGGGATGCGCTGATGAGAATGTCCTTTCCTGGTGCAGGGGTTATGTAAAGGCTATTATCGACGAGCTTCGTCCAGCAGGCGATGTTTTAGAGGTAGGATATGGGAGAGGGATTGCTGCCGCTCATATTCAAAACTGTAAGCCGAAGAGCCATATCATTATCGAACCAGATAGAGACCTTGCTGAAAAGGCGAGAAAGTGGGCCAAAAGCCACCCTGGAGTTACAGTTGTTGAAGAGCCTTGGCAGAAGGCGCTTGCAAAGCTTAAGACGTTTGATGCCATTTTCTTTAATGAAAATTCCTTTGAGAATGAGATTGGAGCAATGCTCTGGCTTAATCGGGAAGCGGCAACTCTTGCTTCAAGATCGGCTCAGGAGGTAGTTTCAGAAATTGAAGGCGAGCTTGCGCTGGCTAAGATACACTATTCGGATAACGAGATTGATGAATTTTGCGACAAGATGCTTAAAACTCACAAGGATGAGTTTGCACGCTTCTTTAGCGGCATGAAGCGTCGTGGAAATATTACTGATAAGCAGTATGAGCACATCTTACAGAAGTATAAAATCAAGAAAGAGGATGCAAAGATCGCCTCGTTTGATTTTAAAAAGCATGCGGCGAGTCTCTTCCTCTTTATTCAAGAGTGCCTGAAGAGCCATGTCAATAAAGGTGGACGCATTTCCTGCTTCTTGATTGACGCAACATCCAAGTATGAAGATCCTCAATTTTTCCAGAACTTTATCACCAATCCAGCCATCAACTTTACGGAGAAGCTTGTGCCTATAAAAATGAAGGACGCTTCAAAAGTAGAGCCTGGGCTTGTTGTGGTGGTTGAAAAGCTATAATTTATTGGTGCGGTTCAACAACAACTAATTTTCCGTTACACTTTAAAAAATCAACGCAAAGACGCTAAGACGCAAAGAGAATAGAAAAATTTAATTCTTAAGGATTTGATGAGTTGTTTTCTTTGCGCCTTCGCGTCATTGCGTCTTTGCGTTGAATTTTTACAAGAGTGTTACTTTCATTTGAACCAAGCCAAATTTACTTTTTCTTTTCTTGCTCGATCATCTGGTCGATGAGTGTGTAGAAGTCACGTTTCATCTCAGAATTATTGAGGAAGGCACCTCTTAAATATGCAGTAGTTGTAAATCCGCTCTCATCTTTGGTTCCGCGTGCGATGACACAGGTGTGCTGCGCTTGAATTGAGACAGCGATATCTTCATGACCGAGAAGTGTTCCAAGGCAGTCGGCAATCTGTGCTGAAAGACGCTCTTGCAGCTGCGGTCTTGCTGCAAAATAGCGGACGATGCGAGAAATTTTTGAAAGTCCAATGACTTTGCCATGTGGAATATACCCAATATACGCCGCCCCAATCATCGGCACAAAGTGATGTTCACAAAAGCTTGTAAAACCGCATTTGGTAACCACAACGCCCTGATACTCTGTTTTGGACATCTCTTCATTAAAGAATGAAATGGCAGGAAATGCATCAAGTGAAATCCCTTGGAAAACTTCCCGAACATACATATTTGCAACTCGCTCAGGAGTCTTTTGAAGCGATGGATCGGAAAGGTCGAGTCCAAGCAAGGTCATGATCTCTTTAAAATGTTGGGAGATGGCCTCAACTTTTTCTTCGTCCGAAAGATGGGTGGGAAGAATGGGAGTTGGAAAGCGAGTGGTGGCGGCTTTCAGGTGCAGCTTTTCTTCAGAGGGTTTAATCATATGGGCCTTGTAATTGAAGCTGCAATGATAGCAAATGCGTTAGCTATATTCAGCGAATTTTTTTTACCCCTCATCGGGATAGTAATAATAAAGTCTGCTTCTTCTAAATACTCTTTTCGGATTCCTGTCTCTTCATTGCCAAGTATAAGTGTTCCCGATTTGGGGAAAGCAAACGATGAATAGGGGATAGCAGATTCAACAGTTTCAAGAGCGATCAGAGGCCGAGGAAGCATTTGTAGGGCTTTGTAGGTAAATGAAACTTCCTTTTCAGCTCCCATAGCGCTTTTTTTGAGACGCTGCTGGTCTATTTGGTAGGAGTCTTCAGATAATACGAGCGGCCCTAATCGAAACGCTTCAATTGTTCGAATTATGCTTCCGATATTATGGAGGGATCGAGGACGGTCGAGAAACGTTGTATAGGAGAGCCACTCTTCAGCGTCTGCTCGATCATTTTGGGTTACTTTAAGTATCGGACCGTCGATGCCTGCATGCTCATGGAAGCAATCGGCGATCTGTTCAGGGGTAGATAAAGAGACGTTTGCAAGCCCCAGCCAGCTTCTCCATTTGAGATATTCTTCAATGAGCTGTGCGTTGGATGGGTTTTGGAAGAGCTCCTCAAGCAGCTCGGCACACTTTTTGTGCTGCTGCTTGAGGGAAAGGGCTTGAAAGGACTTCTCATGGAAAGAAAAGTGTCTTTTCATTTCTTCTTGGTCTTGAAATACTCTTCCAATGGTCCATCGAAGATATGGATTTTGCCATCTTCAAAGGTGATGATCTTCTTGGCAAAGCGGTTAAGCAGGTCTCTATCATGGCTGACAACGACTGCAGTGCCCTTGTATTCATGGAGCGCCCAGCCGAGGGCTGAGACGGCTTCGAGGTCTAAGTGGTTGTTCGGCTCATCGAGGAAGAGAACGTTGTGGTCTTGTAAAATCATGCCGCCCATAAGCAAGCGAGCAGTCTCTCCGCCAGAAAGGTTGCAGATTTTTTTGAAAGCGTCTTCGCCGCCAAAGAGCATTTTGCCGAGAACGCTTCTCGCCTCTTGGTCATAGACACCCAATTTTTGCTCTTTCAGCCAGTCGAATAGGTTTTTAGTAGAGCTTTTATCGATAGCATCTGTGTGGTTTTGAGGAAAATAGCCTGTTAAGACGTTGTGGCCAGGTTCAAGTTTACCTGCATCTGGTTCCATAACTCCTGCAAGCATCTTGATAAGCGTTGTCTTGCCCTGGCCGTTATTTCCGATGATTCCGATCTTGTCTCCACGATGAATCTCCATCGAGAAATCGTTGATGACCTTTTGGTCCCCATACGACTTGGAAATATGCTGTACCTTAAGGACGATGACTCCAGGCTGTTTGTCGGATGGGATAAAGCGGATATAGGGCCTCTGGATATTGGACTGCTTCAATTCCTGCGGCTGCAGCTTATCGATCTCTTTCAACCTAGATTGCGCTTGGCTTGCACGGGTTCCGGAGCCAAACTTGGCGACGAATTCTTGAAGCTGTGCAATCTTCTTCTCTTTTGACTTATTCTCGCTTTCTGTCCGCTGGCGAACGGAGGATTTTGCAACGATCATCTCGTCGTAGTTACCTGGATAGACGATAACGGTTTCATAGTCGATATCGGCGATATGGGTGGTTATGGCGTTAAGGAAGTGCCTATCGTGGGAGACCACGACCATGGTTCCCTTGTAGTTCTCTAAGAATCGTTCCAGCCAGCCAATAGATTGCATATCGAGGTGGTTGGTCGGTTCATCGAGGAGGAGCGCTTCAGGATTTCCGAAAAGAGCTTGGCACAAGAGAACTCGAAACTGCATATCCTGAGGAATTTCGCCCAATTTTTGCTGGAAGTACTCTTCGGGAACACCGATACCAGTTAAGAGCACTTCGGCATTAGAGTCCGCCGAATAGCCATCTTCTTCGGCGATAATACCTTCGACTTCGCCAAGACGCAGCCCAATCTCATCATCCATCTCCAAGCCATAGAGATGGTCTCGCTCTTGGAGCGCTCCCCAAAGAGCGGTATTGCCCATGATGACGACATCAAGAACACGCTCTTTTTCATAGGTATGGGTGTTCTGACGTAAAATACCGACACGCTGAGGTCTGGAAATGGTGCCCGATGTTGGCTCCTCATCTCCCATAACCATTTTAAGAAGGGTCGATTTTCCAGCGCCATTGGGTCCTGTTAAACCGTATCGGCGGCCAGGAGAAAAGGTCACTGAAACGCGTTCAAAAAGTGTTCGGCTTCCCACCGATTTCGAGACATTGTCTAAGGTAATCATAGTTTATTTTCGTTTGAATAGAAGCATACTCTGAGTTCACTTTAAGCTTAAACAGAGAAGTTCCATCACTTGCGTTAATTTATTCTTTTAATTCATACGGGAAGTAAGTAGCAATAGGGTGCTTTCATGGAACTCCTCACGCCTGTTCAAAAAAAGCCATTAAATCCTGAAGAGCTGAAGAAGATCGATGCTTATTGGAGAGCCGCGAACTACCTCTCAGTCGGGCAGATTTATTTGCTGGATAATCCCTTATTAAAACGGCCCATTACTTTAGCCGATGTTAAATCGCGTCTTCTTGGCCACTGGGGAACAACTCCAGGATTGAACTTCATCTATGTCCATCTGAATCGAATTATCAAAGAATATGATCAAGACATGATCTTTCTCGCGGGCCCTGGCCATGGGGGTCCCGCTGTTGTTGCTAATACGTATCTTGAAGGCTCCTACACAAAATTCTATCCCGATATTACTGAAGATGCCGAAGGCATGCAGAGACTCTTTAAGCAGTTTTCATTTCCAGGTGGAATTCCGAGCCATGCAGCTCCAGAAACTCCAGGCTCCATCCATGAAGGTGGAGAGCTTGGCTATGTCTTGGCGCATGGTTATGGCGCTGTCTTCGATAATCCCGATCTCATTGCCTGCTGCGTCGTCGGTGATGGGGAAGCTGAGACGGGGCCTTGTGCTACAAGCTGGCACTCCAATAAGTTTCTAGATCCTATAACCGATGGGGCCGTCTTGCCCATTCTCCATTTGAACGGCTATAAGATTGCAAACCCTTCCGTTCTTGCACGCATCCCGCACGAAGAGCTTGTCGATCTCTTCACAGGCTATGGCTATAAACCCTACTTTGTTTCAGGGCGAGAGCCTGAGAATATCCATCGGCAGATGGCCGAGACGATGGATGTGGTCATGGAGGAGATTAAAGAGATTCAGCGCAATGCCCGCGTACGCAACGACTCAACACGCCCACGCTGGCCTATGATAATTATGGAAACCCCAAAAGGGTGGACGGGACCTCAAGAGATTGATGGTAAACAAATTGAGGGCTCTTGGCGCTCCCACCAGGTTCCCTTCTCTGATTTCAAAGTTCATCCCGAACGAGTCAAAGATTTAGAAGTGTGGATGAAGAGCTATAAACCAGAAGAGCTCTTCGATCAAAACGGAACACTCCGCAAAGATTTACAAGAGCTAGCTCCAAAGGGCCATCGACGAATGGGGGCAAATCCTCATGCTAACGGCGGCGTATTGCTTAAAGATCTCCGTATGCCCGATTTTAGAGATTATGCTGTGCCTGTGACGAAGGTAGGTGTTGATATCGCAGAAGCTACCAAAGTGCTTGGAACCTTCTTGCGCGACATCATGAAGCTCAATATGGACACAAAAAACTTTAGAGTCATGGGGCCTGATGAGACAGCGTCCAACAGGCTTGATGCTCTCTTTTCAGTAACGAACCGCACCTTTGATGCCGAGATTCTTCCCACTGATGATCATCTTGCTCCCGATGGACGAGTGATGGAGGTATTAAGCGAGCACCTCTGCCAAGGATGGCTTGAGGGCTACCTTCTTACAGGACGCCATGGCTTTTTCTCCTGCTATGAAGCCTTTATTCATATTGTCGACTCGATGTTTAACCAGCATGCCAAGTGGTTGAAAGCGACAAGCCATATCTCTTGGAGGCGGCCCATTGCCTCTTTGAATTATCTCTTAACCTCCCATGTCTGGAGGCAGGACCATAACGGCTTTTCGCACCAAGATCCGGGCTTTATCGATCACGTGGTCAACAAGAAAGCAGATGTCATTCGCATCTACTTGCCGCCAGATGCTAACACCCTTTTGTCTGTTGCCGACCATTGCTTACAAAGTAAGAACTACGTCAACGTTATCATCGCCGGAAAACAGCCAGCGTTGCAGTACTTCACTATGGAAGAGGCCATCAAGCACTGCACTAGAGGCATCGGCATTTTAAAGTGGGCAAGCAATGACTTCGGCTCTGCTCCCGATGTTGTCATGGCGTGTGCTGGCGATATTCCAACGCTTGAAACTCTTGCTTGCGTCGATCTTTTGCGCAAGCACGTTCCTCAGCTGAAAATTCGGGTGATCAACGTTGTCGATTTAATGACTCTGCAGACTCATGATGAACATCCTCATGGATTGACGAATCTTGAATTTGATGAGCTTTTCACGAAGGATAAGCCGATTGTGTTTGCTTTCCATGGCTATCCATGGCTTATTCACAGACTGACCTACAGACGTACAGGCCATAAAAACCTGCATGTGAGGGGATATAAAGAAGAGGGGACAACCACGACGCCCTTTGACATGGTTGTGCTCAATGATCTCGACCGTTATCACCTTATGATAGATGTTGTCGAACGAGTCCCTGGCCTTGAAAATATAGCGGCCTACATGCGCGATATGGCTGAAGGCAAGCTTGTCGAGCATAAGCAGTATATTGAAAAATATGGCGATGATATGCCTGAAATTCGGGATTGGAAATGGCCCTATTAAAAACCTTACTGGTTGTAAATTCAGGAAGCTCATCGCTCAAAGTTTCTCTATTCAATTTAGAGCAACGGCGAATTTTGGATGCTCATCTCAAAGATATTGGGTCTAAAAAAGCGGCCCTTACGATTACTTCGTCCAAAGGCACAAAAGAGAGCACTCCAGAAAAAGCAGATCTTCGTTTTGTGCTCGATACCATATCTCCAGAGTCTGGAGAAATTGTAGCCATCGGCCACCGCTTTGTTCATGGCGGCGATCGCTTTCAATCGACAACAAAAATCACTCCTAAAGTTATTGCAGAGCTTAAAAAGCTTGTTGATTTAGCTCCTCTGCACAACGAAGCGTGTTTAAACGGGATAGAAGAGTGCCGAGAGTATTTTGGGAATAAAGTAGAGCAGTTTGCAGTTTTTGATACTGCTTTTTTTAGTGATATTCCAGCCTATGCCTCTCAGTACGCTATCCCTCAAGAAATTACCGCTAAATACCATATCAAGCGGTATGGGTTTCATGGCATATCGCACGCCTATCTGTGGCACACCTACCAAGAGCATGTATTGGATGTAACGGAGAGTTCTAGAGTCGTTACCCTTCACTTGGGCAATGGCTGTTCAATGGCCGCTATCCGCGGAGGGAAGGCACTAGATACCTCTATGGGCTTTACGCCTGCTGAGGGGTTGGTGATGGCAACAAGAGCGGGCGATATTGACTCTGCGATCCTTGAGTATCTATGCATTCATGACGACAAGAGTCCAAGTGAGGTTTTGCATACACTTAACTTCAAATCTGGGCTTTTAGGTGTATCTAACGAGTCTTCAAGTATGGAAACACTTCTTAAGCAGTATGATAAGAAGCCTGCCTGCCGCTTAGCCGTCGATATGTTTGTCTATAGAGCTGTCAAGTATTTGGGCGGCTATATTGCCGTCTTAGGGGGCGTTGATGCGCTTCTCTTTAGCGGCGGCATAGGAGAAAATGCAGCAATCATCCGGCAGAGGATTGTTGATGGGGTGCAATGGCTTGGCATTAAGATTGATGTTCAAATGAATACTCAGGTCAAGGGACTTACGCCTGGCACCATCCAAAGAATCCATGTTCCTAATTCAAAGGCAGGTGTTTTCGTTGTTGCTACAGATGAAAATATGTTCATTGCGAACGAAATTCAGGCTGCGCTCCATCTTTAGTTATTCAATTCAGATTTGCGTTGAATTGTGTTCTCTACAGTAAATATTTTTTTATCAATGCGATCGGGGATGGCTTTTCTCAAACACCTTTTGCTTGAGCTTATGCGAGACATGGGTGTAGATGGTGGTCGTAGCCAAAGAGTTGTGGCCCAAGAGAAGCTGAATCGTTTTTAAATCCATGCCATTTTCAAGCCAGTGCGTTGCAATCGTATGCCTAATCGTGTGGGGCGTTATATCGGCGGCTAAGCTTGAGGCTTTTAAGTAGCGCACAAAGAGGCGGTCGATAGAGCGGGTCGTAAGGCGCGAGCCAAATCGGTTTAAGAAGACTGCCTCATGATCTTTTTCTGCCAAGTGGCCATCAACTTCCCGATGCCGCTCAGAATGGGTAAGGTAGGCTTGAATCCAATCACAGCCATTTTTAGTTACTGGCACAATGCGCTCTTTTTTGCCCTTTCCCCGTATTTTGAGTGTAAGCTGGCTGGGATCAAAATCGGATCTATTGAGCCCTGCAAGCTCTGAGACCCGCAGCCCCGAGCTATAAAAAAGCTCCATAATGGTTCTGTCGCGATAGCCCATGAAGGTGTTGGTATCGGGCATGTCAAAAAGACGGCATACCTGATCGTAGCTGATGGCTTTAGGGAGCGATTTGCCGAGCTTGGGCCCTTCGATCTGCTCCATTGGGTTTGAAGGGATGAAGCCTTCTCTCAAGCAGTAGTTGAAGAAGGTTCTAAGGGAAGATAAGCGTCTCAGGATTGTTCTCTTTTCAGCGCCGTTTTCGGCAAGGCTTGCAGCAAACTGCCTCAGCAGCTTTCGATCTACTTGTGATAAGTTGATGGTATCTCTGGCAAGCTCTTCAGCTGCAGGCTCTTTATTATAGTATATCTTGGGCGAGAGTGTATTAGAGGGAGCGTTTGGAAACCAGTGAAGTTCTAAAAATGTTTTAAGGGCATTAAGATCAATTGCGTAATTTCGAATAGTATGTTCCGAGGAGTTTTTAACTGCTCTCAACTGTTTTAAGAAGCTATACGCCGCCTGCGAATACATACGAGTTTCCTATAAAATGGCAAGGTCCTTCAAGGGTTGTTTGAAAGCCATCGCCTATAGGCGTTACGTTAACATAAAGATCTTGTTTTGATGTTGGAGTAATTGTAAAACAATTATTTTTTTTAGGCAGAAGAGCACAAGCTAAAGCACTAGCGGCTGTTCCACAAGCGCCTGTCTCTCTTTCAACGCCTCGTTCATAGGTGCGGATTTGGTAGTGGGTATCATGGATCTTCTTGGCAAATGAGACATTTGTACCTGCAGCTCCAAAGGCTTCATGATGCCGGTAACGTGGGCCTACTGTTGCGAGGTCAACTTCATCGACATTGTCGACAATTGCGACTGCATGAGGAACACCAGTATCTATAAAGGTAAAATCGTAAGAGTCTAAGTGAACTGTCTTGAGTATTCGTGCATAACCCATGTCGACGATTGCAGAATTTTTACTAGCCTTGCCCGCTCTTAGACCTTTTGCTGTTTCAATGAGGGATTCTTTTTGCAGGTAAAAAGCTGTGCAGCGAAGGCCGTTGCCGCACATGGGAGCCTCTTTACCATCGCGATTAAAGTACTGCATTCGGCAGTCGGCATTTGGTGATGAAGAAAGAAAAAGCAGGCCATCGACTTTATGTTTCGCACATAAAGTCTCAATGGCCGCTTGAGTCAAAGATATGTTTTCATTAATCCCATCGATGAGGACAAAGCTATTGCCTGAGCCCTCGATAACTCGATAGTTAAAGAATGTCATTCGGGGATGCTATGATCTTATCGATAAGTCCATATTGCATCGCCTCTTCTGCAGACATCCAGGTATCGCGATCGATCGCTTTTTCAATTACTTCTGAAGGCTTGCCCGTCGCTTCAACATAAAGTTCGATAAGGCGTGCTTTGGTTTTCAGCATTTCACGCGCTTGGATTTCTAGGTCGGTTGCCTGGCCTTGAACGACACCTGCCAGTGACGGCTGATGGATCATAATTCGGCATTTGGGCGTAGCAAACCGTTTTCCTTTAGGAGCCGCTAATGAAAGAACGCTGCCCATAGAAGCTGCAATGCCCATAACAATCGTTATGACTGGGCTTGAAATAAGCTTGATCTGGTCCCAAATAGCAAATCCAGCATCAACACTTCCGCCAGGGGAGTTGATAACCAATGTGATTGGCTTTTTTGGATCTTGGATATCCAAGTACATAAGCTCTTTAATGACACGTTCTGCCATCTCGCTATCTATGGAGCCGCTTAAAAGAACGCGCCTCTCGCTCAAGATCGTCGCATCGATCTTGTCTTGAAGTCGATAAAATTGGTTTTGTGTATTTGTTGGCATAATGGTCTTCTCTTGTCTTAATTAATCATACACACAATGTCTCGAGGGAATCAATGTTTTTAACGTCGAGTTCGGGATACAGTGGGTACATTTCTAAAATTTTCTGCACAGTGAGTTTGCACTGCTCGATGATTTCAGGCGCAACATCAGCATGCGATTTGCTCGGCTGTCCAGCCTGAGTTGTGCTCGGTTTGGAATTTTTCAAACAAAGAGCGATGAGTTCTGCAATTTTTGTCATCTCATCAGGCCCAAGTCCTAAAGTTGTCAAAGCAGGAGTTCCGAGGCGGATACCCGATGTATACCAAGGACCGTTCTTGTCAAAGGGGATAGCGTTTCGGTTGACGGTGATTCCGCACTGACGAAGCGCTCCTTCAGCATGACGGCCGGTTAAGCCAAAACCAGAAACGTTTACAACAACCATATGGTTGTCTGTCCCGCCTGAAAGCACATCTAATCCATGCTTTATTAGCCCTGCAGCAAGAGCTTGGGCATTTTTGACCACTTTCTGCGCATAGTTTTGAAAGTTCTTAGTCTTAGCTTCTCGAAAGGCGATCGCTTTAGCTGCCATGACATGAGGAAGGGGGCCTCCTAAGACCATGGGGCAGCCTTTGTCTACAAACTCTTTGTACTCATTCGTACAGAGGACAAAGCCCCCGCGAGGACCTCTAAGCGTCTTATGTGTCGTCGAGGTGACAATATCTGCAAAGGGGATCGGGTTAAAATCACCTGTGAAGACCTTTCCAGCAACAAGCCCTGCAAAGTGAGCCATATCAACCATGAAGGTAGCCCCAACTTCTTGAGCAATCTCTTTCATGATTCGGAAGTTTATTTTACGTGCGTGGGAGGAGTAGCCAGCTAAGAGAATATCAGGGCGGATTTCTCGAGCCTGCTTAGCTATTGCATCGTAATTTAATTGGTATGTCTTTGGATCCACTTCGTAAAAATGGGCCTCAAACATTTTTGAGGAGGTATTATGCCGGTAGCCATGGGTTAAGTGGCCTCCTGAATTTAAGGAGAGGCCTAAAAGTTTTTGGCTCATGAGCAGCTTTCGAAGCTCTTCAAATTCTGAAGGGGTCAGCTGATCAATCGTCTGCTTTTGAAATTTCTCAAGCGCTTTTGGCTGCACTCTTTTTGTTAAAATTGCCCAGTAGGCGACGAGGTTTGCATCTGCTCCAGAATGGGGCTGTACGTAGGCATGCTCGCAGCCAAAAAGTTCCTTAAGAAGCAGGCATGCCTCATCTTCGATAGCGTCGATGTTATCGCAGCCGGCGTAAAATCTATGGTGGGGGATGCCTTCTGCATATTTATCGGTTAAGCAATTTCCCATAGCGAGCTGGACAGCAAGGGAGGAGTAGTTTTCTGAAGCGATCATCTTCAAGGATTGGCGCTGGTCGCGCAGTTCACTTAAGATGGCCTTTGCAATGGAGGGAGAGGTCTCTGCAATATGGTCTAAAGCTGCAAAAAATGCGACAGCGGCCTTGGAATATTGATCAGGGGATGTTTCTTTGAAGTAGTTACCGAGTAGATCCATAATGTGCACCCCCTTACCAATAATACAAATAATATTACTGCAAATGGGCGCTCATATTCAAGGATGATAATAGTCTTTTAATTTCTTCTGTGGTGGGAGATTCTCCCTGTCTCACTAGATATTGAGCGGTTCCTATCGCCCACTCAAGGGCCTCTCTCTCATCATTTTTTTGAAGCAGGCCGAGGATGAGTCCTGCATTAAAATTATCTCCAGCACCAGTGAGCCGGACAGGTTGTTCAAAGAAGGGAACATCGAGAACGATGGTCTTCATTTCTGATGAGAGGGTACAGATATGTTTTGTATGAAGGACACAATAGGAAATCTGAAGCTGAGTTCGAATTTGTTCTATGGCTACTTGATTTCCTCCCAAGAGAGCAGATACCTGTTCTGCCTCCGATTGGTTTAAGCTTAAACAGACATCAAAAATCGTTTGCATCTTCTGGATGAGCAGGAGTGCCTGCTTTAAATCATCAATGGTTCTTTTTTTGGGATCGGCAAGATCAATAAGGCACAAGGGTCTTTTTGGGAGTTTTGGCATGTTGGCAATAAGCCATTCCCAAAGGGCATTCATATGAGGAGTCATGGTCCAGTTAACGCATGCAAAGGCATCGATATTCGTAAATAGAGAGAAAAACCGATGTATCCCGATTCGATTATCGATGAGTTCGGGTGTGATATCACTTAACGAGCTTGTTTTTCCAAAAAATATTTTCCCATCCTGGAACTCTACCGCATTGGTGTATCCAGGATCGGTAAGAGAGAAAAAATTGGTGCATTTATGCTGAAGAGGTTGAAAAACGGAGTTAATAGAATCTTTTCCGCATGCTCCAACGAAATCAACGGTGCAATTCTGTTGAAGAAGCGCTGTAGCCAAAAGGGGGGCATTGCCGCCAAGTTGGATCGATTTTGATATCCATTCAATATTTCCGCTCTTTCCAATGGCCGCTTCGATTTTTTTGGAGAAAGAGTGGATGTCTGTGATAGGCGTATACGAATCGGGGCTTAGGCGTACGTCAACGCATTCGAGGATTTCATCGACGAAGCCATCAAACCCAACCAAAACATGAAAATTACGTATTAGAAGTTCGGAGAGCACACAACCGTCGAACCATTACTTATTTTATGGTTCTCTCCTTTTTCATACTTCTGATCATTGACCAGGATTTTAAATTCCGCTTTAACAAAGGGGCGGTCTGTTTCCCATACCCATTCATCTTTTTTCACATTTTTCAATGGTATGCCTTTATTCCAGTTCAAATTGGCAATACCTTCTCCTCGTATAAATAAGGTGTTGGAGAAACCGCAGTCGCATTTAACTACGATTTTTGAGGGGTTATTCTGAGTAGCTTTCCTTGTCGTTCTGGTAGAAGTCTCATCTTTTGCGACGTTATTTTTCATCTTTGATCCACTTTCTGCAACGATCATTGCCGGAGGAGATGGCCGCTTTTTATCTTCAAAACCATTATCTATTTTTGCATTATCTAATTTAGCATTTTTTCTTGGTGCCATAATCTGAAAATCCTCGATTTAACCTTTTTTCTATATAAACCAAATTGTTGATTTTGTAAAATCGCAGCCCATTTGAAAAAGTCTTAGTTGAAGACATTGTGCTAAATTTGCTACAGTCTTAAGAGATTTTCAATATTTTCTAACTTTTTTCTTTGAGGCCGCGCAATCATGCTACGAGACGCTCTCAAAATGATTCTTGAGATTCAAGAACTCGATATTCAAATGATCCACTTAATGCGGATCAAACGGGAAAGAACCCAAGAGCTGGAACGTATTCGGCTTCTTCGAGATGATCTGCATCATCAGGTGATCTTGAAAGAAAGCGAGATCATCGAGCTGAAAAAGCAGATGAGACTCAGTGAAGGGGATCTTACCGAACTTCAATCGAAAGCTCAAAAACTTGAGCAGCACCAATCATCTGTCAAAAAAGTTGAAGAGTTCAACGCTCTTACTCACGAAATTTCAGGTATTGAAAGAGAAAAGGCTGCCAAAGAACAGCGCCTAAGCGATCAATACGACAAGCTTGCTGTTGAAGAAGATCTGCTCAAAAACTTGAAGGTGGCTTACGAGTCAACCAAGGGCAATACTTCGCAGCTTGAAAAAGAGATTAAAGAGAGCATTGAAGCCATCAATACAGAAGGCGAATCTCTTTTTGTCCGTCGTGAAGAGCTTTTATCAGATGCCGACCCAGAGCTTTTAGCTGTGTATGAAAAGCTTTTGAAAAACAAGCGCGATCGCGTTGTTGTTCCAATCGAAAATCGCTGCTGCAGCGGCTGCCATATTTTGGTGACGGCACAGCATGAAAACCTCGTTCGAAAGGGCGAGAAGATTGTCTTTTGCGAACATTGCTCTCGAATTCACTACTGGCTCGATAATTTATCAGCCCCGAGCGAAGAAGAGGGAACCCCTAAAAAGCGTAAGAAAGCTGCAGCATCTGCTCGTTAGAGCATACTACTTTTGGGAGAGCGGGCAATCGCTTGAGGCTTCTTTTAAGTTGCCTTGAGAGGAAAGTCTGGACATCGAAGGAACGGGTACCAGTGAAAGACTGGGGACCGAAAGGTTACGGAAAGTGTAACAGAGATCAGACTACAGTCTTTAGGGGAAACTCTAAAGGCTGTACAGGTGAAACGAGAGTGCAAACTCTCTAATTGCTGGCAACAGCTTTTAAGACAAACCCTACCTGATGCAAGCTCGTAATTGAAGATGCTTGGACAAAATGTGTGTTCCTCACATCAAGTATTTTCAGAGATTGAGCGCATGAAGCATGTGGCGACACATGCTCGTAAGAGAAATGATTGCCGGTTGTGGAGTAATCCACAGCGCACAGAATCCGGCTTATAGCTCTCCCTTTTTTTCGTCTCAGTAATACACAAACAAGTTCAAGAATTGGTTTCGGCTTCAGCAACATCTCAGCAGAACCGGTAAAAAATCTTACCCATAGAAAACTATGAGTGCGATTTTTTACCGGTTCTGATGAGCGTTGCCCTTGCCGAATTCCAAATCATGAACATGTTTGTGTATATTTTACTGTTCATAGATAGTGATGAAGAGATGGGATCTCTATTTTTATGACTGATTCAGTCAATCAGCAAACACTTTCTATAGATCGTATTAAAGATTATGCACAGCAAATTGAACAGGCTGAAAAAAAGATACATGGCCGCAGCTGGATACCTTGCATGGGAAAAGAGCGAAAAGCGCTCAATACCATTTATGAAAAAGTTGATTTGATCCAAAAAGAGCTCCATACAATTTCTGAAGATTCAAGCTTAACTGGAACTGACAAACAAGCTCTTTTAGAATCTGCTCAGTTTTTAACAGATCGTGTGAAACATGTTTTAGATGACAATAACAAGGCTGTAAAAATTGCTAAAGCCACGATGTCTGGTTGGCAGAAAATAGGAGAGGCTTTTACCTATATCTTCAAAGCGATTTTTGGTACTTTTGCCACTGATTTAACCCTTGATACGAGGGAAGTAGATCAAAAGGTGGAAAAGATCGCCCAAGCAATTATTCCAGACAAACCATTTTCTTTTTCAGATCTGCCTCAACTGTGCACCAATAACCTTAAAACGGACATATCATCGATTGCGTCAGATGAGGTTTTAAGTCATAAAATCGAAGGCTGTTGGAAAGTGCGCTACACAGGCTTGAAGGACTATATAAGTTCATTCGTTTTCAACACTCTTCCTTATGAGATTGACCAGGTGGTCACGAAGAATAACAGCTGCACAACAGTTACCTATGCAGTGGAGAATAAAGGGGGATTCTTAAAGCTTATTCCGAAAGAGGGCGGAGAGTCAAAAGAGATTGCCGAAAAGGACTTTTATAAAGAGTTTCAGCTCACCAAAAAATTAGATGAAGAGGTGAGTATAATAAAAAAAATTCAAGCAAATCTAGGTTTTGTAGGCTTAAGTCCCGAAGAGAGCAAACAGTTTGAAGCAATGAAGAAAAGAGTGCTTGATGAAGCCAAGAGTATGACAGAGAGGGTGAGTAAGACAAGTTCTCACTGGCTTCTTCCTGGAAGGCTTAAAGATGCTCAAAATGGAATTAAACGAGCCGTTGATACTGCTAAGAATACACAGCAGCTTTCACTCAATTTACGCTACTTTCAGAAGAAGGTTAATGAACGTCTCGACGGAACATTAGCTAAAGTTATTTTCGGCGCTCAATTGTGCGATAACATACGTACAGAGATCGGTAAACTCATTGATGATATATTTCCTAAAGATAAATTTCCGCCCTATGATAAATCGTTAAGTGAAGCTGAAAACTACACGCCCTTAGAGAAACGTAAGGTGAAAAAATAATGCTTTTCGATTTGGATCTTATTACTTCTCTCTATTCTACCTACCGTCAAAAAGTGGAGGAGGCTCGAAGAGTTGTAGGAAGACCTTTGACCTTCACTGAAAAGATTCTCTTTGCTCACCAGCATTCACCTAAAGCCAATGAAATTTCTCGTGGCAGAAGCTATGCAGAATACCGTCCAGATCGAGTCGGCATGCAGGATGCGACTGCGCAGATGGCTCTTTTGCAGTTGATGGTATCAGGAAGAGCGCGTGTTGCCGTTCCAACAACGGTTCATTGCGACCATTTAATTCAGGCGGAAGTGGGTGCAGATTCAGACCTTACGCGCTCTTTAAAAGAGAGTGCAGAAGTGTACGATTTTTTAAGAGCCGTCTCTTCAAAATATGGGATCGGCTTCTGGCAGCCGGGAGCAGGCATTATTCACCAAGTGCTCTTGGAAAACTACGCCTTTCCTGGTGGAATGATGATCGGAACCGATTCTCATACGCCCAATGCAGGCGGTCTTGGCATGCTTGCTATTGGTGTCGGCGGTGCTGATGCTGTCGATGTTATGGCCTCTCTTCCTTGGGAGTTAAAGGTTCCAAAACTCATTGGAGTTAAGCTCACAGGTCAGATGCATGGCTGGACCTCGCCCAAAGATGTGATCCTGAAGGTTGCAGGCATCCTTACAGTAAAGGGCGGAACAGATGCGGTGATTGAGTATTTTGGCCCTGGTGCGCGCACAATCTCAGCCACAGGCAAGGGAACCATTTGCAATATGGGTGCAGAAGTTGGCGCTACAACTTCCATTTTTCCCTTCGATGAGAAGATGGCTGTTTATCTTGAAGCTACAGGGAGGGCGAAAGTTGCAGCTTTAGCTCGTCCATTGGCCCAAGAGCTGCAGGCTGACAGTCAAGTCAAAGAGGAGCCTGAACGGTTTTTTGATGAGGTTTTAACCATCAATTTAAGCGAGCTTGAGCCGTGTGTAAACGGCCCCTTTTCTCCAGATCGCATGTGGAAGCTTTCAGAACTAAAATCGGCTGTTAAAGAGCATGGATATCCCGATGAGATTAAAGTTGCGCTCATTGGTTCTTGTACAAATTCAAGTTATGAAGATATCGAGCGTGCAGCATCGATTGCACGCCAGGCTCTAAAACATGGTTTAAAAGCCAAATGTCCTTTAACTATTACTCCTGGATCTGAACAGATTCATCAGACGATAGCACGAGATGGCCAATTAGAGGCGCTTGAAGCTATTGGAGGCATGGTTTTAGCAAATGCGTGCGGTCCCTGTATAGGTCAGTGGAAGAGGAAAGATGTTGCTTATGGTGAAAAGAACACCATTTTAACCTCCTACAACCGAAACTTTTCTGGTCGAAACGATGCAAATCCTGGAACCCACTCTTTTGTTACAAGCCCTGAAGTCGTTATAGCATTAGCACTTTCGGGACGAATGAGTTTTGATCCTCAAAAAGATCCCTTAGTCACACCCGACGGTGAGCAGATCTATCTCAAGCCTCCGTCCGGTGAAGAGTTGCCAAAAAATGGTTTTCAACAGGGCAGTTTTGGCTATATTCCTCCAACAGAGGTGAAACATGTATCCATTGATCCTAAAAGCACACGCCTTCAAGAGCTTCAGCCCTTTTTAGCGTGGAATGGAAAGGATTTTGAGAACATGCCGATTCTCGTAAAAGTACAGGGCAAGTGCACGACAGATCATATCTCGCCTGCTGGCAAGTGGCTGCAATACCGAGGCCATTTGGATAGAATCTCCGATAATCTCTTTATTGGCGCTGTCAATGCCTTGCGGGAAGAGGTTGGAAAAGGGATAAATCATTTAAATAATCAGATTGAGCCCTTTTCTTCGATTGCTCGAGCATATAAACAAGCAGGTCTTGACTGGGTTGCAATTGGAGATGAAAATTATGGAGAGGGCTCATCACGCGAGCATGCTGCTATGGAGCCTCGACATCTAGGAGCCAAAGTAATCATTGTCAAAAGCTTTGCCCGAATTCATGAAACAAACTTGAAAAAACAGGGGATTTTGGCTCTAACATTTGCTCACAGCCAAGATTATAATATCCTTAAGGAAGATGATCGTTTATCGGTTAGAAACTTAAAAGATTTTGCACCTCATAAGCCGCTCTTTCTCGATGTTATTCACTCAGATGGATCTCAAGAGAGCATTGAGCTGCACCATTCGTATAATGCTCAGCAAATAGAGTGGTTCAAAAGCGGCTCTGCCCTTAATAAGTTACGAAAGTAGTTGCGAGAAAATTAAACGCAAAGACGCAAAGAGAGACTCATTTTTTGATCTTTGCGCCTTTGGGTCTTAGCGTCTTTGCGTTTAATCTATTTCAATGGGATTTCGAGGCGATCTTGATCCGTTATTTCATTATGAATGAGGAAAAGCCTGCGGAGCTTATCCTCTTCATCAAACTGAAGTTCGAATTCAACCCACCCTTCATTAAAGCGGAAAGAGTAGAGAGATGAAGTTGTAAAGCGTTCACAACGTGAGGCTTTGCAAAAGCAGTGTTCAGCTTGTCTTCGAGCCATAAACCTAGAAAGCGAACAAGGTTTTTGCAGGTTTGAAAGAGTGGTTAATAGGGATGGGAATAAAAGGTTATCTTCAAGAGCGAGTCCTAGAGCTTTGCCAATTTCAGAAGGCAGGGCATAAGGATAGCGTAAGCGTATTTTTAAATGGGCAAGAGCTCCCATAAATTGCTTGGCTTGAACTTTCAGAACGGAATAGAGCTGGTTGGAACGCATACCCTCGTTACAAAAAAGATGTTCAAACAGGATAATCAAATAGGGAGTTTATTTCAAATCAGCGCCATCAACATCTATCTTGGCCACATATATTTTGCTCTGTATAGTCTCCCTCTTACGGAGAAGATGCGTATGCAAGGTATTTTTTTAGATATCGAAACCACAGGTCTTGATTTCAGGAAGCATAGCCCTGTAGAGATTGCTTTGAGCATAATTGATCTGCGTCAGGGCACAAAAATCGCAAGCTATAGTTCACTCATTGCTCTTTCAAATGAAGAGTGGTCAAAACGAGATCCAAGCGCAATTTCAATAAATGGGTTTACACAACAAGAGCTTGATAATGCAAAGGATATGAGGGCAGTTGGCTCAGAGATTATAGAACTCTTCACATCTGTTGGCATTCAGCGCGGTAAATCCCTTTTCATTTGTCAAAATCCCTCGTTTGATCGCGCCTTCTTTTCTTTAATCGTTGCAACATATGAGCAAGAAAAGAGGCATTGGCCCTACCACTGGCTTGATTTAGCATCGATGTTTTGGGTGCGAGCTGTACGTGAGTGGGTTTTACCCGAAGATATCGACAAGGGCTTTTCCGTCTCCAAAGACCAAATAGCTGCAAGGCTGGGACTGGCCTCAGAGCCTAAACCTCATCGAGCGATGAATGGTGTGCAGCACCTTCTTGCCTGCTATGAGGGAGTTGTAGGATTCCCGCAATGATGCAGATTATGGGCATATTGAATGCTACACCTGATTCTTTCTTTACACCTTCTCGTGCATTAGATGTTGAGCAAGCTGTAGCTTTTGCTTTGAAGCAGCAGCATGAGGGTGCTGATATTCTCGACATTGGGGGAGAGTCAACACGTCCTGGCGCTGAATTTGTATCGCTTGATGAAGAGTTGAGCCGTGTACTTCCCATCCTAAAGGAATTGCAAGGCAAGATCTCTATACCTTTATCGATAGATACAAGGCGTTCTGAAGTGGCTGTAAAGGCAATTGAGTTTGGCGTCGAAATAATCAATGACATATCGGGGTTTCAAGACGAGGCGATGCGGAAAGTTGCAGCATCTGCAGGCTGTAGAGTAGTCGTTATGCATATGCAGGGAATTCCTAAAGATATGCAAAAAGAGCCAAGCTATCCAAGAGGAGTTGTTGTAGAAGTTTGCGATTTTTTTAAGAGGCAGATTGATCTCTTGATTCGTGAAGGAGTCGATCCCAAAAATATTATTTTAGATCCCGGGATTGGCTTTGGAAAATCCTTAGAAGATAATTTGAAGTTGATTCGTGCAGCAAAACAACTTAGGTCCCTCGGGTTCCCTTTGCTCTATGGAGTTTCTAGAAAAACATTTATCCGAAAGATTGCAGAATGTTCTGTTGACGAGGCATTGTTTCCAACACTTGCTGTTGACAGCTTCTTAATGCTTGAGGGCGTAGATTTCATTCGTGTCCACGATGTAAAGCCTCATGTTCAGGCTAGAATTCTCCTTCAGCAAATACAGAAAGTATAGTATCATTTAGATCCAAAATTAAAATTGGATTAAAATGTTACATGTAAAAAAAAGGGATAGTGAAGTTTGTGTTGAAAATAGCCTTAATCAACTTCAATTTCCTTTTGAAGAAGAGCTCTTTTCTAAAACTTCTCTAAGCAAGCTGGATCTTGTCGAAGAGTATTGTCGGCTCAAAGACCAAAACATCGCTAATAACAGAGATAGAATTTCCGAATTAAAAAAGAAAATTCAAGCAGGACAATCTACAGATTATAGTAAGTCTCAGGAGCTAGGTTGGAACATTAATGCCATTTATGAAAATGAAAATGCCTACGCTGCTCTTCTTGAATTTTTACATAACGAAACCGAATCCCAGTCTGAGTGGTTAATTTTGTTACAGATTAATACCTTCAATAAAGCGATTGTAAAACAAATGTCAGAAACTGCAATGAATGCAGTAGGGGTTATAAAAGAAAAAATTTTAAATATTAAATATTCTGGCCCTTTTGAGCCAAAAATTATCTTTCCAGCGTCTTGGAGTGATTGCAAGGCAGATATGTTTAAAGAGCTAGAGGATCTTATTCTAGAATCTGTAAACGAAGAATATGTTGATACTGATTTATTTATGAATGATATTCACTATTTTAAAATGCTTATTGAACAAGATTTGCCGCTTCCACTTGAATAGTTTGAGAAAAAAGGGTAGGGTGTGAGGCAAGTTTAATCTAAGAAGTATGTATCGCGAATGCACTTTTTCTCTTTAGTCCTGCCCTACCTGATTCCGGCCTTAGAAGTGGTTGCGATTGCCTTTGTCGTCTACTACCTCTTTTCCTTTTTCTGGAATACTCGGGCGATGGATTTGATCTTAGGAATTGTTGTCTTTTGCGCCCTTTTCATGCTTGCAAGCTGGCTTCACTTTCCTGTTCTTGAAAGCTTGATGAGGAACTTCGTAAACGCCGCCGTAATCGCCATCTTAATTATTTTTCAGCCGGAGATACGTGTAGCGCTTTCTAAGCTCTCCGTTAAGGGCAAAAAATATGAAAAGCTCTCCGAATTTGATCGCTTTTTAGATGCATTGTCTAATTCAGTCTACCGCATGGCGGAAAGACGTATTGGAGCACTGATTTTAATCGAAAATCAAGATTCCTTGGATGAATATGCAAACAAGGCGGTTCTCCTTCATGCTCAGTTTACCTCAGAGCTTATTGAGTCGATTTTTGCACAGACTTCGCCTTTACATGATGGCGCTGTCATTATTCGGGGAACTACAATCGTTGCAGCGGCAGTGATTCTTCCTTTAGCCGATGATTCGGGGCAGATTACTCGATCGATGGGAACACGGCATAGAGCAGCTCTTGGTATTACCCAGCACTCCGATGCCCTCTCTATTGTTGTTTCAGAAGAGTCAGGCAAGGTCTCGATTGCTCGCGATGGGATCATGACGAGAGGTGTGAAAGCTGACCGCTTCAAGGGAATTATTAGAAGTATTTTTACAGCGCCTGCAGGTGAGGGCGGTGTTCGATCAGCTCTCTACGACTGGTTTCGCTCCTGGCGCGAGAGTTAGAATAAAAAGAGAATAATATGGGCTTAAAGAACGCAATTACTTCAAACTTTCAGCACAAGGTTTTCGCACTCCTTGCTGCTATTCTGATTTGGGCAGTTGTGAATAAGTCCATCACCTCGACAAGAGTATTTACAAGAGTACCCATACGTGTTGTCAACGTTCCAACCGATAAGACTATTCGCGGTTTAATGCCAAACAATATTCTAGACAGAAGAATCACACTTACGCTCACTGGAACTCGTGATGTTATCGATCGATTGGAAACACAAGATTTTGAAGTTGTTATCGATGCTGCAGATAAAAACGATGATTGGATTGTGCATGTCGGCAAGAAAAACCTTGTGAGCTTGAATCCCGATATTGACCTGATGCGCAATGTATCTCAAGTCTCTCACGGAGAGCTTATTGTTCAAATATGCCCTCTCATTACAGAAAAGATTCCTGTATTTATTTTGCCGCCTCGAGGAGATTCTCCAGATGGATATCAGTTTCTTGACGTTTGGCCGCATAAGTTAACACATATTGTTTCAGGCCCTGAAGATGATGTGCGAAAGCTGCAGGAAAAGGGAATCGAACTTGTGTTTGATTTGAGCAACATTACTAAAGCGGATCTTGATCAGCTTAGAATTGATGAAGGAAGCGATAGTGATGAGGTGAGCTATTTTGTGCCAGATGCGTGGAAGAAGGTGCAAATTCCCTTTCTGAATAATCTAAAGCAGGAAATCAATGGTCCTGAAGCTCGCCATCTTAGAATCGATTTCTTGCGCAAGGAATTGCTTCCTCTTGACCGATCGATTCCAGTGAGGGTGTTCTACCCTTTATCAAGTATAGCTGACGTTAATCAAAAAACTCTTCCATTGAGCCTTGGCGGCCTCCTTGAAATGCAAAATGAGGAGTTTTTACTGTCCGGTACTTTTTATTCTAGTGATGTGAGCCGACTATTTTTAGATATCGTTCGAGACCGTTTAGAGATAGTAATCATAGCTCCAGAAGTTATTCGAGATAATGAAACCTTAAGTTGGGACGTTGATTTTGTAGACCCCCATCAACTTGAAGATCTCTATGTTGCGAAGCTGATGTCTACCGAACATACCCAGGATACTACTTCAGCTCAGTCTCAAGTACTTCAAAAGCATCAGACAGAACGAGAACTCTATTTTAGAAACTTATTCAGAGAGTACATGCAGAGATTTGTGGTGTATGCTGGCAAAGATGCCCCTTTGAATTTAAATCCCAAGATCACTTCTGGAAAAATTGTTGTTGAGGAAGCAACTCATTGAAAGTCTCAATCCTGAAAGGCTCTTTAGATGGCAAGGGCGGCCTTGAAAAGTACTGCAGGAGAATCGCTCACGCCTTGTCTCAACGAGGCGATGAAGTCGCTCTTTTAGGCTTTGGCAAGCCTCAAAATTCTGAATCGAATGTGCATGCAATATGTCCAAGCTATAAGTTGAGCCTTCTTCAACTTCTTTCTTTTGATCGCGCATGTAAAAAATATATAGATAAAAATAATCCAGACATAGTTTTTGGGTTCTTTCGAAATACCTGTCTACAAACTCATTATAGGGCAGGAAACGGGTGTCATAAGGCCTATTTAGAGCGTAGAAAAGCTACAGACCCATTTTGGAAAAGACTTACCTACGCTATAAATCCTCTCCATAGATTTATTCTCGATTGCGAAAAGAGAACATTTGAATCGCCAGAGCTTAGATGTTTGATTGTTAACTCCCACCTTGTACAGCGTGAAATCGAAGCCTATTATCCCAAAGTCACGAAAGATAAGATAAAGGTTATCCACAATGGCGTTGAGTGGAATGAACTCAAAAAGCCTTTTGAGGACTCATTTTCTGCCCGCGATGCTCTTTTGTCTGAACTTGGGCTTCAAAAAGAGAGCTTCAAACTCCTCTTCATTGGCCATGAATGGAAGAGAAAAGGCTTAGGTCTTCTTTTAAACGCCCTAAAAGCATCTCCAAAAGATATTGAGCTCATGGTTGTGGGCTCTGACAGACATGAAAACGAGTTTAAGGGTCTTGCTCATTCACTTGGGTTGTCATCTCAGATTCATTTTTATGGAAAAAGGTCTGATGCATGGCGGTTTTATTCTGTTGCCGATGTGTGCGTCATTCCTTCTATGTATGACCCTTTTGCAAACGTTACCGTTGAAGCACTTGCCATGGGCTGTTTTGTTATAAGCTCAGCTGACAATGGAGGCTCCGAAGTTCTTCAGACAGGCCAGACTGGGTTTGTCTTTAATGACCTTCAAAACCCTGAACAGTTGGCAGAGTGTATTTTGAAAAGTCGCTCTTTTACTAAAAATCCTCAACGTGCGCTTGATATACGAAATTCAGTCCAACATCTTGATTTCCAAAATCAGCTCGCTAAGCTTATTGCGCTCATTACGTAATCAAAAGAATTCAACGCAAAGAGAAAAAGAAAAATATAATTCTCAATCTTTTTCTGGGTTGTTTTCTTTGCGCCTTAGCGTCTTTGCGTTGAATTTTTTTTTGTTAAAAATCAATAGCTCATGGAGTCGAGAGTAACCTTTCCACGAAAGACTCGGTAGGTGTAGAGGCCATAGAAAACAATCAGGGGTATGCCTAAGAGAGCTATACCTAAAAGGATGTGCATCGTAAGGTCGGATGCCGAGGAGTTGTAGATGGTCATTGAAGCTGAGTCTGTTAGAGTTGAACGGACAATATAGGGGAAGGTGCCGAGTGCAAAATTTGCAACCTGTGACGCAATGAATATGAACGAACTTAAAAAAGCTCTGCCTGCATTGCCCTTGCGAAGATTGGTCACGATGGCTGCTAGCCCGCAGATGGCCACGATTTCATTAATGAAAAAGAGGTTGCTGGACCTGATGATATCGGCAACGTTTGGAGCAAAAACCAATGTCATGTGGGTAATAATAGCCCAGAAGGCTACAAAAAGAGTTAAGAGGTTATAGAGGATCTTTTGCACACGCTCTTGCAGCATCCCCTCTGTTTTCATATTGAGATACAGGCCCCCATGGACCATTAAGAGTAGTGTAATATAGATTCCGACTGTTACCGAATAAAGTGTAATAAGATCAAGCAAACTTCCCTCATATATGCCCATAGTGTTAATCGGAAGCCCGCTAATGAGGTTTGCAAGGGTAATTCCTAGCCCAAAAGCAATCATGTAGCTTGCAATAGAAAAAGCTGCATCCCACACTTTATGCCATCTTAGGTTTGTCACTTTGCTTCGAAATTCGATGGCTGCGGGCCGTAAAACAAATCCAAATACCAGAAGCATCATAGGAGTGTAGAGAGTAGAAAAGAGGAGGGCGAAGGCGCTTGGGAATCCAGCGAAAAGACAGCCTGAAGTGATAATGACCCAAAGAGAGTTTCCATCCCAGACAGGACCGATTGCATTCAAAAATATTCTCCGCTCTTTATCTTTTTTGACAAAGGGGAGAAGGCAGCCGACGCCAATGTCAAAGCCATCAAGTACTGCATAGGCAAACATGGAAGCCAGGAAGACCGCGTACCACATAACTTGAAGTGTCTTAAGGTCAAAATAATCCATAAAGCCTCAATGAAGTTTATAAGGATCTCGGTAGGGAGACTCCTCAGGAAGATCTGTAGGGCCATGTTTGATCTTGGTATCTAATAAGAAGAGAAAGAGAGCAAAGAGAAGAAGGTAGATGATGATAAAGAGGATAAGTGTAAAAAGAGCTTCTCCGAAATGAACCCCTGGAGAGTAGGCATCCTTTGTTTTCATTAGTTTGTAGATAATCCAAGGCTGCCGTCCAAAACAGGTTGAGTACCAGCCTGAAATATTTCCGATTTGGGGAAAAGCAACGGATACAATTAAAAACTTCATCCAGATGGGCTTTAAATGCCACGTCCCTCTGGCCCACATATACACTCCAATGGAGGCTCCGATAAACATGAGGACCCAAGTGAGAATCATGAGGTGGTACACTTGAAAGACGAGCTGCACTTGCGGCCATTCATCTTTCGGGACCTGATCAAGCCCTGCAACAGGTGTTGTGAAATCATCATGAACGAGAAAGCTTAATAGGCCTGGAATTTTTGGGCCGTAGACGGTCTGATTTTTTGTGTCGACATAGCCAAAGAGGTAGGCAGGAGTTGACTTTTCAGTTTTGAATACACCCTCATATGCTGCCATCTTCCCAGGGTTTGCTTTGGCAATTACCTTGCCTAAATTATCTGCAGATACCAATTGGAGGAGGGTTGACAGAACGCCTATAAAGATCGCAACCTTCATAGAGTCGATTGCAAACTTCTCATATTTCTTTTTTAAGAGGTAGTAGGCTGAGACGCTGATAACAAAAAATGCCCCTGTCATCCAACAGGCGAGAAAGACGTGTATAAGGTGAGGGATGTTGGATGGGTTCAAGATCATATCAAACCAGTTGGTGACGATCGCGTGGTCGATCCCGTTTGCATCTTTTATAACGGTAAAACCTGCTGGCGTCTGCATCCAGGAGTTGACGGTTACAATCCAAAGGCCGCTGAAATGTGCGCCAAAGGAGACAAGACAGGTTGCTAGGTAGTGCACTTTTTTAGAAACTTTTTCCCAACCAAAGAGCATGACGCCCAATGCTCCTGCTTCAACTCCAAAAGCAAAAATGCCCTCTGCTGCCAAAGCGCTTCCTAAAACATCTCCAATATAGCGTGAATAGCGGCACCAATTTGTGCCAAAGGCAAACATGAGGGGAATGCCTGTTGCAACACCGAGGGCAAAGGTGAGGGCAAAGACCCTGATCCAGAACTGTGTAATTGATTTCCAGAGGGGGTTTTTGGTTATTAAGTAGAGTCCTTCGAAGATGATGAGAAGAAGTGACAAGCCGATGCTTAAAGGCGGATAGATGTAGTGAAAAGTGATCGTAAATCCAAATTGAATTCGATGCAGCAACTCAACGTCCATGAAACCTTTTGCGCAAGATAGCTATAAGCTATACACAAAGAAGTTAAATATATTTAAGTTATTTTATGAAAGCTCCGCCTAAACAAACATCATCTAAGTAAAAGACGACAGATTGTCGAGAGGTAATTGCTCTTTGCGGCTGTTCAAATTGAACGTGAAGATTTCCTGTCGCGGATTTGGTGACAACACAAGGAGTGTCCTCTTGCCGATATCGGATTTTAGCTGTGCAATGGAGCGGCAAAGCGGGTTCATATCCTGCAATCCAAGATGGCTCTTCCGCTTCTAAACTATTTTTGAAGAGAGCGGGATGGTTTTCGCCTTGAGCTACGATAAGCAAATTTTCTTCAACGACCTTACCAACAACAAACCACGCATCGCCTGACCCATCGCTTGTACCGCCAATCCCTAACCCCTTTCTTTGTCCAATCGTATAGAGGGCAACTCCTTGATGAACACCTACGTTTTTGCCTTCAGGCGTTACCATTTTGCCGGGAGTAAAGCCTAAGAATTTGCCGACAAAAGGTCGAAAATCGCGCTTGCCGATGAAGCAGATGCCAGTAGAATCTTTTTTCTTGGCCACAGGAATTTTGGCCTCTTCTGCAATCTTTCGTATATCTGGTTTTAAGAAGGAGCCGACAGGGAATATGCTATGGGTAAGCGCCTCTTGAGTAATGGCCGAGAGGAAGTAGGTCTGGTCTTTATTTCGATCGAGGCCGCGAAGGAGGAGATGTTGTCCATCTCGTAAGCCATGTCGGGCGTAGTGTCCTGTAGCTAAAGCTTCAGCGTTGAGCTCTTGAGCTTTAGCAAGAAGGTGCTTGAACTTGATTTCACGGTTGCAGAGGATATCTGGGTTTGGGGTGTGGCCCTTTTTCAACTCTTCAAGAAACTCTTCGAATACTAAGTCCTGGTATTGCTTAGCAAAGGAGATGCTAAAACAGGGGATATTCATTCTGGAGGCAGTCTGGACAACGTCCTGCCAATCCTGTTCTGCAGGGCACTCTTCGCCCTCTTCCCAATTCTTCATAAAGAGGCCGACGACATCAAAACCAAGCTCTTTGAGCAGAAAAGCAGAGACTGCTGAATCGACTCCGCCTGACATGCCGACAACGACTTTAGCTGGAGGTTTAAGAGTGAGGGTATTTTCCAGAACTGCTAAATATTTCTCCAACATAGTCATACCAGCTTTTGAAGGAGTGCATACGAGGCTACAAGAGCGCACGTTTCTGCTCGAAGGGTGTTTTGTGAAAATCGAATTCCTTGCGCGCCTTTAGACTGCAGCAAGCCTACCTCTTTCTCACTGAAACCAGATTCTGGGCCAATAACTAAACAGATTGATTGTGACGGAAAATAGTCTGCAACTTTGGAGGAGAGGTCGCCAAAAACAATGTTCTGTTTGTTGTCTATTGCTGCAGTAAGCGATTTGCAGGTTGAAAGTGTTGGGAGATAGAGCCTGCCTGATTGCTTAATAGCTGCTTGAATAATTGAGTTATATCGTTTGAGTTGTGAATCAGAAATCTCTTTTCTATCTGATTTATCTGCAGCAAAGAGGATAAAATCGGTTACTCCAATTTCTGTGCACTTTTCCAGAGCGTACTCCATGTGCCCTGAGCGAAGGTTGCCTAAAACAAGAGTGAGCGAGTAGGCAGGTTTTATGTCGGTATGAATAGTTTCAATGTGTAGCTTTGCGCTTTTTTTTCCCAATTCAAGAAGGCGGGCAGACGCGAGATTGCCTTTGCCATCCACGATCTCAACCATTTCGCCTATACGGACGCGCATGACGTTCATGAGATGGTGGGCTTCTTCGCCGTCGAGAGTATAATCGCCAACTATTAATGGCTTTTCAGAATAAAAACGATATGAGGGCATAGATAACAATTCTAACGCACGACACCCTTATAGACCAAGGCTTTCTCGGGATCGATTGTAACAAGCTGGCCCTCTCTTAAGATTCGAAAGGCGCCATCAACGCGGGTAATGACCGTTTTTCCTGTGGCAAGGCAGCGTTCAATCAGCTCTTTTTCCGACTGTTTATCTTCGACGGTATTTTGCAAAATCACAGCTGAAGCTTCTGCAATAAGCGGATCAAAGACAGCTTCATATTTGGGAATGACTAAGATTTGCCCATGAATGAGATAGGACTTTGCTAGATCGGAGGATGCAACAAGGGTGACGTTTCCATGAACCTTGCTTCCATATCCCATATGGCCGCGGACAAGGACATCGCCGATGCTTTCGACTAAAATCATGTTGGTCGTACCTGGAACCCACAAAGGGGAGCCCGAAGTGACTACCACAAGATCTCCATAGGAGGCGAGATGGTTGTGAATGGCAAATCGGCTTGCTGCAGTAAACGCCTCTTCAATGGTTGTCGCCTCAGGACAGAGAACAGGGGTTACTCCCCACGTGACAGCGAGCTGATGATAGGTCTCTTCAGAAGGCGTAAGCGCCACAATGGGAATTTGAGGTTTTAAGCGGGCCAGAAGACGGGCGGTCGTTCCGCTATGAGTAAAGGCAAAGATCGCCTTAGCTCCTAAGCTGTAGGCAGTTTTGACAGTAGAAAGTGTTAATGCGGATGGAACATCGTTATAGGTCATTTTGGAGTGAAGTTCGAAGAATGCCTTATAGTCGAAATCATGCTCAGATTCTCGAACTATATCCTTCATGATCTGAACGGTTTCGATTGGGTATTTACCGATAGCGGTTTCACCAGAGAGCATGACTGCTGAAGTTCCATCATAGATGGCATTGGCTACGTCGGATGCTTCTGCGCGAGTCGGCCGAGGGTTGTTCATCATCGACTCAAGCATCTGCGTCGCCGTGACTGCCGGTTTTCCAATGATGTTGCATTTGCGGATCATCATTTTTTGGAGCTTTGGGACTTGGGCAAGCGGTACTTCAACGCCTAAGTCGCCTCGAGCAACCATGATGCCGTCGGCAACTTGCAAGATTCCATCGAAGTTGTGGACGCCTTCATTATTTTCAATCTTGGCGATGACTTGAATATCTGACCGCCCAAGGCGAGCCAGAATCCGTTTGATATCAATAACATTTTCAGGAGAGCGAACGAAGGAGGCTGCAATCATATCAATGCCATTTTGACAGCCCATTTCAATATCAGTGACATCTTTTTCAGTAAGGCTGGGCAATGGGATTTCGCAGTTGGGTATATTGACTCCCTTCGATGAGTAAATAACGCCGGAATTTTCGATTTCTATAATGATGCCATCTTTCGTTACTTCTACAACTTTAGAGAGGATGTAGCCGTTATCTATAAGAATAGTTATGCCAACCTTAAGATGATCGAGAACAAAGGCAGGGCGGATAGACACTACATCTTTGGTTCCCTCGATTTGCTCTTTGGTGATGAGAAGCCTGCTTCCGGGATGAACTTCGATTCCCTCTTTTGGTACCTTGCCTAAACGGATCTCTGGTCCTTTGGTATCGAGCATGATAGCAAGAGGCTGCTTCATCTTTTCTCGAGCTTCTTTCAAGAGATTGATTGTTTGGATGTGCTCTTCGTGAGTTCCATGGCTTAAATTAAGGCGGGCAACATCCATGCCAGTTTGAACCAGCTGCATGATCTTCTCTAGAGAGTTGATCGATGGACCCATTGTACAGATTATTTTAGTGCGTGTTTTCATTATATCTTCTTAACAAAAAACAAATAAATTTTCCACAATTTCATTGAATTTTGTTCTGTGTTAAAGTGAAGAGCAGATAAAGCTATGATAACAATATGACAAAGATACTACCACTCCAAAGTACTCAAGGAACTATACAACCTGTCCAGGGATGGGACAGTCTCATTCAGCAGCTGGACACAGTTAATAGGAAAATACAGGTTACATTTGACCATTTCATGTCAGGGTATGCTTGGGATGAATTTAGAGAGGTCACTCAATCAATTGAGCAGATGGAACTCTTGGTGAGCAATACTCTTCCTCCTCTCTGGAAGGTTTGGAAATCGATATTTTGCTTTATTCCAAATACCCAAAGTTATGCCATTTGGTCTAAATCTGTGAGCATGCGGCAGCTTTTTGGATCTCTTAGGAAAGAAATTAAACAGAATATTAAAGCACGCGTCATCTGCGAGTTAAATTCTGGTACAGTACAAGAAAAAACTCTTGAGATTATGAGATGCTTTCTCAAGATTGTCCCTACTGCATCCATATATCGATATTTGGGAACGGCTTATCAAAAAAATGGCGTGGATCCTCAAAAAGCTTTTGACTGTGCTTTTTATTATAAAAAAAGTGAGAAAAATCTCCTACCCTTACTACGAAGTTTGCTTCAGAATAAAGAGATAAATAAAGCTTCTGCATTGGTTCGAGACTATCGATGGCTTCTTAAGAGTTGTGAAGCTAAATTAGTAGAGATAGAAGTATTGTGCCGCACAGGAGAATTTCCAAAGGCGATATTGCTTTGTTGGGAGGGAATTAATGGAGAGTATGGGCTTCAACGAGACCCCTTTGTCCATAAGCTTGTCGATACCTTCATTCTTCAAAGTGAAAATCTCACTCCCGAAGTGTTAGAGAATTCACTACGTGAAATTCTATCTTGTTTTGCAAACAAATCTTCCTACGCACACTCAGTCGAGCAATCCGATCATCTGCTGCTGGTTGCGTTTGATGCGTTTGATTATATTTTAAAAAATAGTGAACGTGGAGTTGATCTGTTCAAGAGTCTTCTTGCATTTCCCACCTTTGAACAGAGGCATATCCAATTGTTTATTCGTTTTGTCCAAGAGAAAGTAGAAGTATTGACTCAACAGAAAGGGCAGCAAAATCATTTGCCCTATATAGGACGCTTGCAAAAAGTGCTTCTTCCTGCCATTGCCTTTTTTAATGAACATAGAGAATATAGTTCTGATATTTTTAGTCCAGCGAAAGAGCTCGCCCGTTTTTACAACCAGCTTTCCGCTTTAAAAAGCGAATACACATTAGGTTTATAATGTCTCTTCCTCCCCAAAAATTTAGAGAGCTTGTCTATTTAGCGCTCTTCTCAGAAGATGCTCTTTTGAATGAGTCGAAAGGACTTGAAGATATGCTTTCCCATGAGCTGAAGATTGCGAAAAGTACTGTTCGTGAGGCTTTACTTGCTGCGGTTGAGATTTTTAAGCTAAGGGCAACATATGATGAAGAAGTTAAGAACGTCTTAATCGATTGGGAGTTAAATAGGCTTCATCGCTCAGAAAGAGTGCTGCTCTGGCTCTCCCTTCATGAACTGCTCAATCAAAAGCTCAGTCCTAAACTTGTTCTCGCAGAAGCTAAAAGAATTGCTAAGAAATTTAGCATGCCTAAGGCGACTCAGTTTATCTATGCTGTTTTGGCAGCAATTGCGAATAAGAAGGGATTGCTTAATGAGAAGGCAGATCTTCGAGCTGCAAAGATTGAGAAAATCGAGGAAGAGGAAAAAGCTGCAGAATGTGTAGACTCCGAAAACGCCCCAAGAGCAGATTGTTGTGGAGATTGAACGCAAAAAATTACTTTCTGAACTTTCAACATTTTCTATTGGTGGTCCTGCAGCCCACTTTGCCTCTGTCAAAAATATTTCTGAAATGAAAGAGGCTTTTGCGTACGCTAAAGAGCACTCTTTAAAGACCATCATTGTAGGCAAGGGTTCCAATACTCTCTTTTCGGATCTCGGGTTTGACGGTCTCGTTATTCAAAATAAAATTGATTCCATTGAAACAGACGGAAAGGGTCTTTATACAGCAGGCGGAGGCTTTAGCTTCGCTCTTTTAGGACAAAGAAGCGCTCGAGATGGTTTTTCCGGCCTTGAATTTGCTTCCGGCATTCCGGCAACAGTCGGCGGCGCCATTTTCATGAATGCAGGTGCGCAAAACCAAGAGACTAAGGATACACTGCTTTGGGTTGATTATTTGAGCCTTGATGGCACCCTTAAACGCTATCCAAAGGACTCTCTTGTCTTTAGCTATCGCAGTTCTTCTTTTCAAAAGATGCAGGGAGCCATAGTTACTGCAGCTTTCCAGACATCACCTGATCCTCAAGCGAGTTCCAGGCAGAGAGAGCTTATCGAATATCGATTGAAAACGCAGCCATATAAAGATAAATCATGCGGTTGCATTTTCCGAAATCCGACTGGAGGATCTGCAGGAGCGCTTATCGATCAAGCAGGACTTAAAGGAATGCGTGTAGGTGGTGCTGAAGTCTCGCCCATGCATGCAAATTTTATCGTGAATAGAGGCCATGCAACGGCTCATGATGTTTTAGAGCTTATGAATCAAGTGCGAGCGCGGGTGTATGAAACATCTGGTGTACATCTAGAAAGCGAGGTGCGTCTTGTCGACTCAATTTAAAGCAGATCTTCACACGCATAGTACATTTTCAGATGGTACTCTCTCTCCCAAAGAGCTGGTTGACTTAAGCGTCTCACAAGGATTTCAAGGACTTAGCATCTGCGACCACGACTCCATTGATTCATACGCTGCCGCACATGAGTATGCAAAAAAATGCGGCCTCAAGCTTATTCCAGGTATTGAAATTTCCTGTGAGATGTTTGGAGAAAGCGTCCATATATTGGGATATGCCTATAATCCTGAGAGTAGTGAGCTTAAAGATTTTTGCCGCCTTCACCGAGAGAGAAGGGCCGCTCGCAACGAAGCAATTCTCCAGAAATTGAATGAGCATGGCTTTGAGCTCAAGACAAGTGATGTTGTCGATCCGAAGGCAGAGACCATCACATATGGACGGCCTCATATTGCTTTAGCAATGGTTCGAAAGGGGTATGTTAAAGATATTCAAGAAGCGTTTAGAAAATATATAGCCTCTGGAAGACCCTGTTATGTAGCTGGAGAGCGCTGGAAAGTAGAAGAGGCGATCGATGTGATTCATAGGGCACAAGGACTTGCAGTCATTGCCCATCCTCATCTCATCCTTAGAGATAAAATCGTTCGTGAGCTGATCACTAAAAACTTTGATGGCATCGAAGTTTTTTATTGCCGCTTTCAAGCCGATCAATGTGAGTATTGGAGACGGATTGCTCAGGATAAAAAATGGCTTCGTACAGGAGGCTCTGACTTTCACGGCGCTAATAAGCCGGATGTCACATTTGGAGTCTCTTTCGTGGGTCAAGAGGATTTTGATCCCATCTGGAACCATTTTCAATATGTTATATCCTGAACTTCTCTCCAAACTCTTCTCATTATCTAAGGGAAGGGGCATCTCTTTAGGCCTTGAGCGTATGCAGGCGCTTGTTCAATTGCTTAACATTAGCCAAGTACCTGTCGTGCATATCGCTGGAACGAATGGCAAGGGGAGCGTCTCGACAAAAATTGCATCAGCCTTGATGTGTGCAGGGTATAAGACAGGCCTATATACCTCGCCGCACATCTCCTCCTTTTGTGAACGGTTTCAAATAGATGGAAAGACAATTTCAAAAGAACGCATCTGTACCTATGCAGAACGGATCTTAAGCTGCAAAGAGTTTGAGCCGACCTTTTTTGAGGTGGCAACACTCATTATGTTTTTATGGGCGATGGATGAAAAAGTTGATTTTCTGGTTCTTGAAACGGGCCTTGGCGGTCGACTCGATGCAACGAACATCTGTTCTCCTGTTCTAACCTGCATTACATCGATTGACTATGACCATCAAACTATTTTGGGCACGACTTTGGAAGAGATTGCCTATGAGAAGGCGGGGATTATCAAGCCTTATTGCCCGGTTGTCATTGGACAAAGCGTTCCAAGGTCTATTGTTGAGCCTATTGCAAACAAGTGTCATGCGCCTCTTGTTGTTTCTGAGGAAAAATTTCATACCTTTGAAGAAGAAAATCAAGCTATTGCACGAACCTGTTTGAAGCTTTTGCAATTGATAATTGCTATTCCAGAAGCTGCAATTGAACATGGGTTAAAAACTGTGCCGCCTTGCCGTTATCAGCGTTTAAACGTCGAGGGGGTTGAGGTGGTTTTGGATGTGGCCCATAATCTGCATGGTGTTCGAGCGCTTTTTCAAAGGGTCAAACAAGATTTTTCGGCAAAACCTGTCGTTATTTTTGGCTGCTCGCAAGATAAGGATGTTGAGGCGATGAGTCAGATAGTAGAAAGATATGCCGATAGTATTTTTGTAACGGAGGCAAAAACTCCACGAGCCGCGACAAAAGAGAGCTTAAAGAGCTATTTTAAAAATGGTCAGTTTTTGAACACAATTCAAGAACCTCTACATTTAGCTCGAAAAAGATGTGTTCCTCTGTTGATTTTTGGTTCATTTTATATTATGGCTGATATAAGAGAGGCGCTTGGGCTCAAATTTGATCGGGACCCAAAAGAGGTAGGGGAGTTATGGACAATTTCGGGAGCTGGTTTGTCGAGTGGTTCTACGTAGCAGTTTTGCTGCTTTCGGGGATAGGCGTTCTTTTCTTTGGCGTAAAGCTCTTTTTCAGGCTGGTTCTTTTTGTAGCCTGTCTCTGGGCCCTTTGGTGGGCGGCAACGAAACTTGGGCTCATTGATGAGACTACTGTTCGCACTTTCGTTGAGCAATCACAACAGAGGGTGATGACTCCCTCAGAGCAAAAGAGTGGCGACTAATAGCCCACGCTTTCGGATCCCATTCGAAAATCCAAGGGATCAGCATATCTTTTTCAATAAATCCTGCAGGATGACCTGGATAAAAGGTTATTGAGATCATTCCAGACTCTTCTAAACACTCTTTTGCGGATATGAGACTGCTCTTTGTCGAATCCAAAAGAGTGGTAATGCTTTTGTTTCCGCCCGGTAAATAGCCTAAGTTATAGGTAATCAAGCTCGCTTCATTGGGCTTCAAAAATAGCCTTAAATCGCTATGGCTCTGCTGTATGATTTCAATGTTATTTCCATCAAGTAAGCCCTCTGTTTTTAAGCGAGATTGAGTTGCTTCAATTGCATCCTTTTGGATATCGAGAGCGATAAGTCGAGAGGAGGAATTTGGAAAAAGCAGCTTAGCAAGAAAGAGCGTGTCTAAACCGCGCCCTGCTGTAGCGTCGAGAACGGTTTTTCCAGGTTGAATCTGCTGCTTCCAAAGAAAATGGGTAAATTCCGTGTGCGATTGAAAAAGCAAAATGTACGCTCCAAACATCAAATTTTCTACATTATATACTTTTTGCTGCTGAAAAATACCTTGTAATTTCGAACGCTACGTTCGAAATTACAAGGTATTTTTCTAAACGCACCTAGAGCACAATGTTTATATGATCAAAGAATAAATAACAGGACTGGCAGGATCGACAGGATAACTGCAATTATTTTTGTGGCTTATCCTGTCTATCATGGTCATCCTGTTTTTTTTTATCTCTTTTTCGAGTATGAGTTTCCTCTAGACAATATCTCTTTTCAACGACTATATTCATCCTCGTTCTTTTGCCAAGCGGGATATTAGCTCAGTTGGTTAGAGCGCCTCGTTGACATCGAGGAGGTCAGCTGTTCGAGTCAGCTATATCCCATCATTATGGATAAACTATACGCCCATCAATCTCAGCAGCAATCGCTGTTGATTCTCTTTTCTCAAGCAGCCCGCGACCTTTTGCCATTTAATGCCATTACTCACCTCTCAGTATCTCCTTGGGGTTTTCGAGCCTTTTTTTCAAAACCACTTGAGGGAGAAAAACTCCTTCTCACGGTTATTGAAGAAGAGATGCGTAGAAAGCAGAGGAGTGAGCCAGTCGAGAGCCTTTCGATGATGGCTCAACTCGTTCCTGCTTTTTTAAAGAGCAGAAAGAGTGTGTTGATTGGTCAATTACCCGAAGAGGGGGTTGTTGAAGTTGCTCTCTTTGGCTCAATAGCCGTTGCTTTAGAGCAGGAGTGTGAGCCCGATTTCAGTAAGCTTGGCCCATTTGCACTTTTTTCCAAAGGCGATATGGTAGAGGGTTTCGTGGCCGAGGACAAACCTGCCATGAAGGAGCTGAAAGCTCTTTGGAAAGAGTCTTTTGAAAATTCGGGATTTTCATATTTAGAAAAATGGCTGATTGATTCTGCCTATACGAATGGCAAGCTTGTCGCATCTATACCTCTCAAATCAGCTAAAGACCAACTATTGCAGATGGCAATATCTGCTGCACGTACGAGCAAGTTTGAGGGCTGTTTTGATGTCGATTTCGAAGATTTTAACTTTAAGATTGCAGCTCAAAAGGCAAAAAAAGTCTTAATAACCACCGAGATAGACGTTGACAGCGATCCGCTTCTCTGGCCAAGTGACCAATCGAAAGCCGCTCTCTTTCTCTCCTTCTTTTTTGAAGGACAGCTCAAGGAGGAGATGCAGTTTGTTCTACAGTTTCTTGACGATATGCAAAAAAAGCTCAATATTTCTGGAGAGTTTGTTTTAAGCCGCGGCGGTAAGACACTACAGTCTGTTTATGAACTTCTATCTAAGCTTGTAGAGGTATCTCATAATCCAACCCAAGGGCGGGATATCTTTAGTCGTGGAGAAGTTGGCTTTGAGTTTCATATTGCTGATTATCGAAAGCGCAACCATCTCTTTGCTCAAATTCGGATAGGACGATGCCCATCCTCTCAAGATTTATATCTCGTATTCATCCCATTTAACGGTTTAGAAAAAATAGTTTCTCTACTTCTCGACAGAGAACGTGGGAAAATTACCTATTCCTCTTGAGTCCGCAATCAAATCCGTGTATTATATTCAGTTATTGATCCCCAGTCTTTTGGCTTGGGTCATGTAAAACATAGCTAGGAGAGACTAAAAAGCTTGAGAGTCAATCATGAAATTCGGGCAATGCAGGTTCGAGTCATCAACCATGACGGCGAACAGTTGGGCGTGCTCAGCTTTAGTGAAGCGTTAGCTCGTGCGAAAGAAGCAGGGCTTGATCTAGTTGAAGTTGTTGCGTCCTCGACCCCACCGGTTTGTAAGATCATCGATTACGGTAAGTTTCGCTACGACCAAACTAAACGAGAGAAAGAGAATAAAAAGTCTCAGCATCAAGTGAAAGTTAAGGAAGTAAAGATTAGTCCCAATATATCGGAACACGATCTGGAAGTAAAAAAACGCCATGCACGTGAGTTCTTAGAAAAGGGGAATAAGGTAAAGGTGAGCTGCCAATTCCGAGGAAGAGAAGTTATGCACCCTGAAAATGGTGTAAAACTGATGAATCGCATGGTTTCAGAGCTTGAAGATGTTTCGATGGTTGAAGCCTCTCCGAAGCTATTAGGGCGAATGATGAGTTTAGTACTTGCTCCAGTTGCTAAGAAGAAAAAAGCTGCTCCCCAAGCAGCCGCAACATCTGCTGCTGGATAATCTACTTTTTAGAAGCATTTACTTGCTCTGAACAGTTAAAAGCTGGTATCATCCCTCGCACCAGGATTGTTCTGATGAATTATTATGGGTAATACCCTGGGAAAATTAAGGTATTTCGAGCTTTTTGCAAAAGGCTTTAAGTAAATTACCTTTCTTGTGAATGAGGAGTTTTCAACAGTGCCTAAGATGAAAACGGTGAAAGCTATCAAGGCTCGATTCCGCGTTACTGCAGCTGGAAAGCTGAAGCGCGGCCGCCCTGGTAAGCGCCACATCTTGACTAAAAAGTCTTCGAAGAAAAAACGGTACCTTTCATCTGCTGCATACGTCAATGAGTCGCATCTTGATCGTTATTCAGTGTTGATCGGTGTTTAGAGTACTGTTTGTGGCAAAAAGTTAAGATCGAGATCGATCTATAAAAAATTGGAGAATTACCGATGGTCCGAGCGACAAATGCAGTTGCTTCCCATCGTCGTCGGAAACGGCTTATGAAGCTCGCGAAGGGTTTTTGGGGTGATCGAAAGAATCACCTTAGACTCACGGGCGATGCTGTTATCCGAGCGATGTCAGAGAGCTACCGGCATCGAAAGCTGAAGAAAAGAAACTTTCGAAGCCTTTGGATTACGCGACTTTCAGTCGCAGCAAAAATTAATGGCATGTCCTATAACAAACTGGTTTTCGGTTTGAAAAAGGCTGGCTGTATATTGAATAGAAAGATGCTCTCAGAGCTTGCTATTCGAGATCCAAACTGTTTTAAAGCAGTAGCTGGTGAAGCTAAAAAGGCACTTTCAATTGCATAAAAGCAACTTGTAAGGTGATAGTTTAAACCCGAGAGCACATACTGTGTTCTCGGGTTTTTTTGTGCCCATAAGGAATGAGGTATATGGATACAATTCGAACGCAGTTTGCAACTGAGCTCAAAGCCGTTCAAACGGTAAAAGATGTTGAAGCGCTCAAGGTACGCTATTTGGGCAAGAAGGGGCTTGTTGCTGAGCAAATGAAACGGCTCAAAGATGTTTCTGACGAAGAGCGTCCCCAATATGGTAAAAAGGTTAATGACCTCCGGCTTGAGATTGAAGGCGCACTTGAAAAGAAGCTGCACTCCTTAGAATCTGATGAGCTTGCGAAAAGATTAGAAGCTGAACACATCGACATTACGCTTCCTGGACGATCCCGCTTTGTTGGAGCTGCCCATCCAGTAACTCATGGCATGGAAGAGATGCTGAAGATCTTTTCAGATCTTGGCTTTTCAATCCAAGTAGGCCCTGAAGTCGATACTGATTATTACAACTTCGAAGTGCTCAACTTTCCGCCCGACCATCCTGCTCGAGATATGCAGGACACATTTTACATTGAACCTGGAATGCTATTAAGAACACACACCTCGACGATTCAGGCTCGTTTTTTAGAACAGAGTGTGCCTCCAGTACGTATTGTATGCCCAGGCAGATGTTTTAGAAATGAAACGATTAGCAGTAGATCCCACGTATTTTTCCACCAGATTGAAGGCCTTTGCGTTGATGTGGGCATCTCTATGCAGGATCTTGTCTGGACCTTGACTGAGTTTGTACAGCGGCTGTTCGGAAGAGACGTTTCTGTTCGTTTTCGACCCAGCTATTTTCCCTTTGTTGAGCCAGGTCTAGAGCTTGATATCAGCTGTTTTCTCTGTTCTGGAAAGGGATGCGCCCTCTGTAAAAAGACGGGCTGGCTAGAGATTTTAGGCGCTGGAATGATTCATCCGCAGGTATTGAAGAATGTCGGCATCGATCCTGAGAAGTACACAGGCTTTGCTTGGGGTATGGGGATTGAGCGAAGTGTCATGCTTCGATCTGGTATGAAAGACATCCGAGAGCTTTCTGAAAACGATATGCGCTTCTTAAAGCAATTTCGGACATGCTAAGGCTTAAGGTTCAAAATCGCATGCCGCTTGCAGCTTTTCTTTCGAGTGCTGCAGGCTCGCCTATACCATCTAATAAGCAAGCACGCGCCTATATAGACCAGGGGCTTTGTAGAATTAACGGAGTATTAGCTAGAAAGGCTTCTCAAGAGGTCTTGCCTGGAGACCTGGTTGAAGTTGGAGAACTTAGTTACGAAGAGGCTGCTTGTCCTATTCTTTATGAGGATGACGATCTCCTCATTATCGATAAGCCTCCAACGCTGACATCAGATCAAGAAACACTTTCTCGTTATATCAAGCAGCCCATTATTCTCGTGCATCGCTTGGACAAGACTACATCAGGACTTCTTCTATTAGCAAAAAATCGAGACATGGAAATAGCGCTTCTAGAGCTCTTTAAAACTAGGTGTATTAAAAAAGAGTATTTAGCACTGGTCGATGGAAAAATTGCGCACGCCAAAGGTGTCATTGACTCGCCCTTAACTATCGCTTCTAAATCTGCATCTCATGTTCTGATGAAAGCAAACGATAAGGGTCAAAAGGCCATAACTCATTGGGAAAAATTGATTAGTTGTGAAGATGCCTCGCTGCTACGTGTGATGCCCATAACCGGCAAAACTCATCAGATACGAGTGCATATGCAATGCTTCAACCATCCGATCTTAGGCGATGTTCGATATGCCCAAAAATATCAATGTCCGCTTTTAGTCCCGAGGCCTCTTCTCCACGCCTTTCGATTACAATTTCTGCATCCTCGTATCAAACAAGAAATTGTGGTACAATCACTACCGCCTAAAGACTTTCTTGAGGCATATAATTCACTGTTTTCCAAGCCGATTGAGGGGCTGTTATGAGGATCTTAATTACCAAACTATCTGCATTGGGCGATATTGTGCAGGCGTGGGGCGTTTTAGAGTACCTTAAAAACCGCTTTCCCGATGCTGAAATTGATTGGGTTGTCGAGCTTTCAAATAAAGCGCTTGTTGAGCGCCATCCACTTGTCTCCAGAGCAATAGCCATCGATACTAAAGCTATCCGCAAAAGTTTGGGTTTTTCAAGATTGGGCACTGCCTGGAATGAGCTTCGAAAAGAAAAATATGACTATGTGTTTGACCTTCAAGGAAATCTCAAATCGGCTCTTTGCGTATTGGCCTCGCGAGGAAAGAAAAAAATAGGCTGGCAGTCGTCTGAGTGTGCTGAGTTTGGAGCATCCTTTGCCTATACGCAGAAGATTTCCACTCAAGGCATTGTTTCTGCCCGTGAACGCAATCTCAAACTTGTTCAAAGAGCGTTTGACGATGATTCAAACTTCGTTCCTAAATCGCACTTTCTTCGACTGAATCCTGATGAAGAGCAATTTGTCCAATCACAAGTACATGAGCCCTTCTGGATGATCTGTCCTGGTTCTAAGTGGCAAAACAAGGTCTATCCGTTTGAAAAACTTGTAGAAGTTTTGAAGAGTCTTAAAAATCATCCAAACTTTCTCTTTGTAACTGGGGGAGGTGTGGAAGCTCGTCTGGTACAAGATGCATTTCCCAATGACCGACATCTTATTTTGCCATCCCTTCCTGCTCTGCAGCACATTATGTCGCATGCTGAATTGATGATTGGAATGGATTCTCTTCCTATCCATTTGGCCGATAGTGTAGGCACAAAGACCTTTGCCCTCTTTGGCCCTTCTCTTTCTCAGGTCTATTTTCCGCCAAATGACAACAGGGCAGTCTTTCAAGGCTCATGCCCATATGGGAAGGTGTTCGACCGCCGCTGTCCTATTTTAAGAACCTGTCCGACGGGCGCTTGCATTCGTGATGTTTCTCCAGAAACCATCTTAGAGTCTATAAATCAGTCGCTGAATTGATTATGGCATCAACATCAAGATGCTGTTCGACGAGATGAATACAGCTCTCAACTTTCAGGTGATCTTCAGCTCGAATTTTGGTGATGAGCGCATTCATTGACTTCATGACATCATAAGCACAGCCTGGAACCCAGAGAACGGGCACATCGCTTTTTTTAAGCCAATTGATAGCTTGTTCTGATGGCGGAGCGGATCCTGTAAGGATCATTCCTAAACTTTGGATTTTAGGATTTTTGGCAACTTCTTCGATAATATCTTCCCTGCAAGAGGGGGTGATGACCAGTTCATTTGGCCGAATTTCATCTTTAAATGATTCTATAGAGCCTGCTGCTAAGCTAAAAGCATCAATATGGTTCATAGCCTTGGAGTGGCCAGTTAAGAGCTTGGTCTCAAAGAGAAGCTCAAAATCTCTCAACGTCGGTGTGGACAAAATCGGGAGAAAGGGGATAGCTCCAAACATAGGCGTATCCAAAACGGCAAGAGCTTTCGGGAAGTAGTGGAGGATCATCTCCCGCTTATCATCTAACACCTTATTTAGAATAACCCCTCCAAGCTTTCTTCCAAGAGTTTTAAGCAGGCTTTGGTTGAGGTTGAGCTCATCAAATGAGGAGCCAAGGCCGCCCTCAGTGATGATGATCGGGTTGATGCCGAGCAGCTGTGCCACATGGGCATTGCTGAGGCCAAAGATGGAGCCGACGCCCATATGTCCCGTACCCTCAATAAGGATGCAGTCATAGTCGCTTTCAAGCTTTTTTATCGCTTCGACGATAGTGTTGAGAAGCTTTGGGATGGAGATTTTGCCATCGAGAACCTGTTTAGTAAAGCCTCGGGTGCAGACCACAGGGCTCATGAGGTCGGGATCATCGTGGAGGGTGAAGCAGTCTCTGAAAAGAACGACGTCTTTGTCGACAGTTTTGCCTTCTAAAACAACATGCTGCTGACCTACAGGTTTTACGAAGGCAACCCGTTCAAATCGCTTTTTGAGGGCAGAAAATAGCCCAAGCGATACGGTTGTTTTACCTACGTGCTGACCAGTTGCTGCGATGAAGAGAGCTTTTGCCATACTAAAATTTGTTTTGCTACCTGCTTTATATCCCGAAACACCTCAACTTCGTCAACTAGTCTGTTGATGTCATCGATTGAAAACCAGCGGCACTCCTCTACTCCATTCGTTTGAGGGTTATCGGTTGTGCCCACATAGATAAAATCGATGTGCTGATGCGCGGGATCTTTGCCTATAGTTGGGATATTTTCTAAAAGGGTGAGGTAGGGCCTTGGGATGGATACCGCATTTTTTTCATGAACCTTGATGTTCTCTTGTTCAATGATCTGGCATGTAAGCCCGGTCTCTTCAAAAGCCTCTCGAAGAGCAGCTTCGTGGGGCATTTCATTTTCTTCGACATGGCCTCCCGCAGGAAGCCACTTATTAAATTTTTTGTGGAAGTGAAGAAGGATTCGATCTTCATATACGACATAAAGTGTAGCTGTGTGTTGACGACGCATTATGTATTACTCAACCTTATTTTCTTCATCCATTGTATCTTGAATATTCTCTTGCATCATAGCATCTTCTTTCTCGATGGATGAATCTATCTTAGATTTTGCGGAAAATAGGGTATATGCCAAACCTACGAGGACAATAGTTGATGTAGCAGCAGATATAAGTCCTGGGGTAAAACCTTCGAGTGCTTGAATTGCTGTATCTTTTAAGCCTGATCCCGCAGCAAAGGTAAATACTCCAACTGCTGGTATTAATACCTTTGATGCTATTTTCTTTCCGAATTGTTTCAATGAAGATTTCGCGGTTGTTTTGGTCTGTTTTTTTACTTTGTTTGGTGATGTTGTTGTTTTGTCGGAGAAAGTGTGGACTTTGCCTCCATGATCTTTTCTGGGCTTTTCAGTTAGTATAATATCTTTATTTTGTACTGCTTCTAAACCGATTTTATTTTGCTCTAGAGATGTTGTTGTTTTGATGAGTTGGTTTCTTAGTTCTAGTAGCTCTTCCGAGGAGGGTTTTGTAGTTCCTTCTTTTGTATTTTTAAGCTTTGTGAGAATTTCTGTGCGCTCTTTATCTAATTGTGAAATATGCGAATCGAGATCAGTTGTTTTGCTATAGATCTCTTTTAAGTCTCGCTCACTCTTTTGATTGTATTCGATAGTTGTTTTATTCTTAGTGAGATTAGCTTCTTCTTCAATGCATTGGCAGACTGCTTGCTTAATAAAGGAGGAGGGGTTTGTCATAGCTGCTGATGGGAAGTTATATTTCTTTAAAACCCCTTGGACTTTGCTTGAGTCATTGATACTTTCTAACCCCTGACAAAGCTCAGTCGTTACCTGTTTCAGTGTTTGAATACGAGTTGTTAGCTCATTGAGATCTTTAGGCGAGCTTTTAGCAACACTTCCATCACGATTTAAGAAAGTGCTGTAATCAGGTGTAATTTGCATAGCTTATCTTCTCAACCCACTTTGTTAAATACGTACTCTTTTATTTTTGAGATATCCGCAGTTGGTGTTGTTGTGATGATCGGAGAGGTGATTTGGCCTATAACATTGAAGCCTTGCCAAAAAGTTAAACCTTCTCCAAGGTTCTTTTTCATTTGGCCAAGGACATCTATTTTTGATACAAAGCTGGATACTTTTTCTAGTGTAGTGGGCACTGGTGGGGGAGTTGTGCCTTCTTTTGTATCTTTGGTTGGAGAAGCAACTTCTTCAATTTTTTTGCCGGAGAGGTAAGTGGTTACATAGGCCGAAGTGTACGTAGACATCGCTGTGGCTGTCATCAATCCAATCCATTTTGCCGCCTCGCCAGAAACGCCTGCTTTTTTTACAGCATATTCAGTTAGAGGCTGGACCAATGCTCGAGTTGCAGCAAAGACTCCCATAGTGACCATAGTTGGGATGCCGCCGAATATAAAACCAGAGACAGCACCCTGAACCGTTTGTCCAAAAACACTTTGTAGTATTGAAGAGGCTGATGTTGAGTCTAAGAAGCCTTCTTGAGCCTTTTCAGCACCTATAACATATCCTGAATTGATTATATCACCGTAGACAACGCCCAGGTTAACATTTCCTGCCCCTCTGTTTACAACTTTTACATTTCCGTGGTAGTGAATGTTGACAGCCCCGTCGGCTGGCATATCTTTTTTTTCGGTTCTTTTACTAAGATTTTTTACTACCTGCTCGCACAGCTCTTTAGCTTCCGTTGCATGTTTTATGACTAGTTTGTTCGTAGTCCCTTCCAGTATCTTTTCACACGCTTTTTTCTGTTCATTAAGTAAGATTATGAGAGGTCCTGATCTCTCCTGTGTTATTGTGCCAGTGTGATTAAAGATTCCAAGAGATATTTCTTTGACATAGTTTTTAATTCCAGCAAGAGCATCTATACAGCGGGCAGCGTCAGTAACTTCTTTATTTACAGAAAAATACTGTTCGTTTCGCAAGGTGTAGATTGTGTTAATATTGTCGACAACCCCTTGCTGGTCCTCTGAATTGAGAAATATGGCTCCTTGACTTAATATAAAGGTACTTATCGCTCGCACACAAGTTAAGTGATTGTCTCGAAAATTTTTGATCTTTAGAGCTGCATCTTTAGTTTGATCGGTGATGGTTTTTCCGGAAAATGTACAATCCTGATCTATGCCTAAAGGGTAGGGTACCTCTTCGTAATGACCTTGAAACAATACCCCATATTCTTGTTCCGGAACATATTCACTAACAATAGAAGGAATTTGATCCTTTTTGATTTCGATGTGTGGAACAGATTGGGTATAATAAAAAGAGTGAAGTTCTTCTCTAAGATTTCCTACGATTCGATCAAGGCTGCCTTTGGTTTTTTCTTGGATGGCTTTGGTAATCAGAGCCTCTATGCCTTTATCCCCTTCAGCTTTTGGACCAGTAATTTTTTTGCTGAGTTCCTTGATGAAGTTGTTGAGGGTTTTCTTTTCGCCTTTTGATTCATACACAATTTCTAGTGTAGGATCGGCTTTTTCACCTTTCAGTGGGGTTTTAATGGAAATAGAGAGGTTCTTAAAGTCAGTTTTTTTAACTTCTTCCTGAATGAATTTTTGAGCACTCACTTCGATAAGGCCGAAAAATTTTGTTTTAAGCTCTTCAGATGTTACAAAGTTGTCATCGATTGAATTCCACAGTTTTGCAGCAAGATCTGTGGGAGTTTCTTTTGTCCTCCAAGCGTTGGTCAGCTGTTTTTCCACATTTTGTAAGATCAATTTTTCCGAAACGGAATTGAGGGGGCTTTTATTGAGAGCTAAAGCATCAATTAAAGATGGGTTTGTTATGCCTTTATCACAGATCGCTTGTTTTTTGATCTCTTGTAGCTCTCCAGAGCTGACTATGATTTTTCCGTCAGCCGCAAAAGTGAGAGAAGTGTCAATTTTTTTTGATACCTCTTCATCAACTTGCTTTAACAATTGCTGTTTTAAGAGCTCTTCAGTCTTTGATTTGAAGAGAGCGTCAATTTCAACCGCTTTTTTTGTTTCGGGATCGAGCTTTTTTACTTTGTTTGCGATTGTGCCGACATAACTATTCAATTCATGGAGGTTTTGGAGGAGTTTTGCAGGAGATAGCTTCGGGTTTTTTTCAAGGAAAGAGGTTATCTCTGATTCGCTGATCTGCTTTTGAGCCTCTTCTCCATATCTTTTAATCTGGAATTGAAGATCCCAGTCATGCGTCCCTCGGAATAAATTAACGATAAAATGTCCAATTTTAGAGAAAAATTTACCGATAACGCTTTGTTTTCCTGTAACTTCGAAGAGAGCAGTCTCTTGAGAGAAGGAGCGAATCATAATGTTGGAAGCTTTCGTATCAGCAGATGAGCGTTTTTCCACTGTGTCGCCGTAGGCAACCGCCCAGCGAAGAAGAGGGCATTCGCTCTTGTCGGATACGAGCGTCGATGTCATAGTACTCTAGGTTGTTCCATTAATTTATTTTAACAGTAAACATATTTTTAAATCTGAGTGAGTCTATGTCGGACAGGTTCAATGAGCTCGCAGCAATTATGGATCGTCTTTTAGGTCCCAACGGCTGTCCTTGGGATCAAGAGCAGACTTTGATGAGCTTGCGCAAGTATTTGATCGAAGAGGCGTACGAGGTAATTGACGCCATCAACGAGGAGAAGGGTGAAGAGCTTTGCGAAGAGCTAGGTGACCTTTTCTTAAATTGTGTATTTTTAGCAAAGCTGGCTGAAAAACAGGGCTTTTTTCCCTGGGAAGCTCCTCTACAAAAAATCAATGAAAAGCTCATCCGAAGACATCCCCATATTTTTGAAAAAGAGAATAACCAAATCTCTTCTGATGAGGTTTTGCGGCAGTGGGATAAGATCAAGGAGAGTGAGAAGAAGACAACTTCCCTTGTGCCGAAAGAGATGCCAGCATTAGCTCGTGCGGAAAAGCTCGTATCTCTAGAGAAGAAAGAACGAAGCTCAAAAGCTTTGCCTGAATTTGATAATGAGGAGGAACTGGGTCATGTTCTTCTTGATATCGTAGCCTCGGCAAAGAAGAAAGGGTTCCACGCTGAAAGTGCTCTTCGCCACGCATGTCAGAATCTTGAAAAGGGACTTTCGAAATGAAGTGGGAAAGAGAGTTTGAAAACTATCTTACTCTCCATGGCCACAAAACTGATGCCGCGCACGACCTTGCCCACTTTCGAAGAGTCTATAAAACAGGCTTGAAGATTGCAGAAGAGGGGGCTGACGTTGAAGTGCTTATAGCTGCAGCCTATTTTCATGATCTTGTGAGCTTGCCAAAGAACCATCCCGAGCGCCATCTCTCCTCCCTTCTTGCAGCGCAAGCGGCTGAAAAAATCTTGACCGCGATGGGCTTTCCTACAGAAAAACTAAAACCGGTTTTCCACGCTATCCATGCTCATAGCTTTTCTGCAAAAGTTGAGCCTCAAACAGTCGAGGCAAAAATTGTACAAGATGCTGATCGAATTGAAGCGCTCGGTGCTTTGGGAATTTTGCGCTGCCTCTACACAGGTGGAAAATTAAAACGAACGCCCTATCACCCAACTGATCTCTTCGGCAAAAAACGTCCACTTAATGACGAGCTCTATACCATCGATCACTTCTTTATCAAACTGTTCAAGTTGAAAGATCTCTTTCAAACGAAAAAGGGACGAGCTCTTGCAGCACTTCGAACAGAATTTCTGCAGGAATTTGTAGAAAAGCTTGCTGCAGATGAAGCGGGCGCGCATAGAATCTTACGAGTTATCACGGATGGTCATCAAAAGAGTTTTTTTCATTCTCTTGATCCTTTTGCTAAAAACAGAAAGCTTGAAAATGAATATATAGTGGATGAACTCCTTGCAGATAATAAGGATCTGTTCATTTCGAAATTTTTGGCTCAACTTAAAGATGAAATCCTTTAAAATTTGCACACATTTTCATTTTATATTCAGGTTATATGTCGTTACATCCAAGGACTCTATCAGCCGCGATTCTTGTTGCAGGAACCTGTATTGGCGGAGGAATGCTTGCACTTCCTGTTGCCTGCTCGCAGGCAGGATATTTGCCAAGCATTGCTTTTATGTGCGTAGCCTGGGCTGCAATGACAATAACGGCTCTCTATTTTCTTGAAGCTGGTTTTTGGGTTAAGAAAAAAGATGCTCATGTAATAACTCTTTCAGGAGAACTTTTAGGCCCTTGGGCTCAAAAAGTGTGCTGGGTGCTTTTTCCCTTTGTCTCGTATGCTTCAGTCATCGCCTATACAGCCGCTGGCGGCCACCTAATAGCACAGGCCATATCGCTATTGGGTATACCCATTGCGAAAGAATTTGGCTGCTTGCTTTTCGTACTTATTTTTGGTCCGGCGCTTGCCGTGCGCCATGAGATCTTAGGTAAGCTTAATGGAATATTATTTACCGTCATGATTCTCGCCTATGTTGCCCTGATTATTTTTGGGACGAGCGGAATCCAGGTAGATTTGCTTTATCGAAGCGAGTGGAGCTATGGACACTATGCGTTACCGCTTCTTCTTACTGCATTTAGCTTCCAGACGATGGTTCCAAGCCTTCATCCCTATTTGGACCACAACAAACGATCGCTGTTTATTTCAGTAGTTGCTGGTACCTTTATAGCGCTTATTGTATTCATCATTTGGCAGACAGTTGTTTTTGGAAGCGTGCCCCTTGATGGGCCATATGGGCTTCAAGAGGCGCATAGATTGGGACAGCCTGCGACCTATTCTTTAGGGAAAATGACAGGCTCCATCTTTGTTGGGGTATCGGCAACCATTTTTGCCTTCTTTGCGCTTGTGACCTCATTTTTTGGTATGGGTTTGGGGCTGTTTGACTTTCTTCAAGATGGCCTTTCAATTAAAAAGAACAGATGGGGCAATTTTAAAACCTGTCTCATGATATTGATTCCCTGCATAGTATTTTCAATTGGATTTGAGAGAATCTTTTTGGAGGCTCTAGACCTTTCAGGCGGTTTTGGAGATACTATATTAAACGGACTCATTCCGGTTCTTATGATTTGGGTCGGGCGCTATTTATTACGACGGGGTGATGCAGGATTCCCAAGAATTAGTTCAAAACCAGTATTAATTGCTGTCTTTATATTTTACCTCTATGCGATTGGTATTGAAATCGGATCGAGATTTAAGGGCCCATCCGAAGATATACGTGAAGAGACTGTCCAGGAGATTGAAAAACTATGAGACTTGTTGATGCAATTGCAGCCTTTTGGAACACCTTAATTCATGGTAAACATGAACCTGCCTCTGGTAAATCGGAGCATCTGGTTCTTCTCAGAGCTCTTCAGGAGCGTGGACGGCTCGTTGATTTTCTTCAGGAGGATATCAATGACGTATCCGATAGCGATTTAGGCGCCGCTGTCCGAAAAATTCACTCTGATTGCCGAAAAGTCGTTCAAGAATATGTGCAGGTGGAACCGGTTCTTTCTCAAGAAGAGGGAAGCTCCTATAACGTACCATCAGGCTATGATGCGAATTTAATTACAGTTACAGGCCATATTAAGGGAGAGCCTCCCTATTCTGCTAAAGTTGTTCATCGTGGCTGGAAGGCTGTTCGGATGAATTTGCCAGAAGCGCTGTTAAAGCGGCAAAAGGGCGCTGTTCTTATGGCATCGGAAGTTGAGGTGAAGCGGTGAGCGCGATTGTTGGGATTGATTTAGGCACAACGAATACGACGGTCTCGTACGCTTTTTGCAAACAAGACAAACCTGAAATTATCCTTTTTCCCATAACTCAGCGCCTTAAAGATGAATCGGTTGCTCAATCATTCGTTCTGCCCTCCTTTCTCTATTTCCCGCTTGATGAGGAAATGGAGGCGCTTGCTTGTTCAACACCTATTGTTGGTGAGTATGCTCAAAAGAGATCGGGAGAGGTGCCGGAACGTTCTATTTCCTCATCAAAATCGTGGCTCTGCCAGCAAAATCAGCCCCTTTTACCGATTGGTGGTGAAAAGCAGCTGAGCGCTGTTGATTGCGCTGCAGAGATTTTGAAAACCATACAGACAGCTTGGGATCAGCAGTTTCCCGACCATCCCTTGAAAGATCAGGAAGTGTACGTAACCGTTCCAGCCTCTTTTGTTCCCCATGCACGCGCTTTAGTACAACAAGCGATTGAGCAGATAGGTCTAAAGGCTGCTCTTATCGAAGAGCCTCAAGCAGCACTTTATGCTTGGCTCTGGAGCCATAATTGGAAGGATCGTTTTCAGCTTTCAGACTCGCTTCTCGTTGTCGATATTGGCGGCGGCACCACAGATTTTAGTCTTGTGGTTGCTGAAGAACAGGATAAGAACCTCTCCTTTTCACGAGTCGCTGTCGGCCCGCACCTGCTTTTAGGCGGTGATAACATCGACCACACCCTTGCCCATTTTATGGTGAATCGCTTTTCTGAATCGGGCGTACAGCTCGACGAGTGGCAGGAGAGGTCGTTGGTTGCTCTTTGTAGATCTGCTAAAGAAGAGATTTTAAATTCCAAAGCGCAAAAACGAGAAATCGTTCTTCCAGGGCGTGGATCAAAGCTGATCGCTAAATCACTCCGAGCAGAGATTACCCGTGAAGAGATCGAGCGCATCTGTTTGGATGGCTTTTTCCCCACTGTTTCTTTCAATGATGAGCTATTCAAATCTACTTCAAGTGCGTTGAAGCAGGTTGGGCTTGAGTATGCGACAGATCCTCGAATTACGGCTCATTTGGCTGCATTTCTTCGATCGAATGATCAAGTGCCGACAGCTGTTTTATTTAATGGCGGAACCTGTAAATCACAATCGTTTCAAAGAAGAGTAGTAGAGAATCTAAACTCTTGGGCTGAAAGTGTAGATAAGAAAAGTCCTGAAGTACTCACAGGCGCCGATTTGGACTTTGCAGTAAGCCGTGGCGCTGTGGCCTATGGCTTGAGCAAGCGCGGCTTTGGCGTTCGAATTAAGAGCAACCTTGCTGCCAGCTACTTTGTTGGCATTGAAGAGGCGCGACCTGCCATTCCTGGAGCACCTATTCCTATCTCAGCGCTTTGCGTTGCACCTGTAGGACTTGAAGAGGGGAGTGCAGTGAACGTTCCCGGCCTTAAGCTCTCTTTACTCGTTGGACGGCCTGTTCAATTGAAATTCTTTATGGCTGAAAAAGAGTATCCGATTGGAGCGTTCGTTAAACGCTTATCCAACCTTCAAGAGCTTCATCCTATCGAAACGCAATTAGAAGGTAGCTCAAGCGATCAAGAAAGCGTTGATGTACGACTTATTACAGAAGTTGATGAGCTCGGAACGCTTTCCCTATCCTGCAAATCAGAAGATGACCGAACTTGGAAGTTTGAGTTTCATACTCGTACATAAAATTTTTAAAATAATCAGTGTCACCTGGTAAGATAAGGCTACGGAAGATTATCAGGTCAACTAATGACTCGCATAGATAGAGATAAACCTGTCATTGAGCTTGGTATTTTAACTAAGCAGATTGGTGAAATTAAGCAAGGCTCTCTTACTCTCCCTGATTCGAGTGAAGAGAGACAAATCCGAGTCCATTATAAATCCAAGCTTCCATTCGCTATCATGCGATGGTTCAACAAGCTCCTTGGCTATTCATTTGTTAAGACTGAGGCGTCAGGTGCCGGTTTTTATATTAAAAAAGCCGATATTGTTTCAGTTTTACAGAGCAAAGGGAAGATGCCCGCTACAGATAGAAAGCTTGCTGAGCAATTTGTGGAGGTATTTTATCAGAAATCGGATAAGGAAAATCAATTAAAAAAAGTTGCAGCACATTTAGATGATGATATCGTCAAATTAATTGATGATCCCTTAACGATTGAGCAAGAATTACGAATTAAAGAATTTGTAGATGGCTATGTGCTTCATCCTACAAAGTCTGATGCTAAGTATATAGTCAACGATAGAATTTTTGGGTTTGAGCCGCCGACAAATAGGGATGCTTCGAAACTACAAAAAATTTCTAAAGAATATATGCGTTCAAAGGAGAGCAGAACAGAGGTTAAAAAAATCCTCTTTGGGCAAAATGATCAAGACCTAAGCTCAAAAGAAGCTGAAGAGAAACTTCAAAAACTTGAAAATGTTATCGACAATCCAGGAATTATGGCTAAAGAGTTTGGGATAGATAAAAAAGACCATTCTCAAATATTTGCAGCAAAAACATTTATCAAGGCAATATTAAAGAGCACTAGAATATTTGCTCCTTCTTTTTATTCCTTTCATTCAGTCTATGATATTTACAGAAGTAAAATGGCGACCCGAGGTGCGATTGACTATACATTACGAGGTGCGATTGACCCTACATTAATTAGTCTGAAAAATCAATTGCTCATGGAAAACGACCCTGTGCTAGCGCCATCAAAAGTAAAAAATGATCTCGACTTGCTGTTGTCAAATATATATTTCCAAACTCCTAGTAAGCCGGTGGTTACAGATTTCAAGGTTGAAAATGATATTGTAGTTAGTAAGACCACCAAGCCCGTTTTTATGCCTAGAGAAAAGGCAAAAGAATTAATAAAAGAAGCATTGAGGGATACTTTTAAAAAGCCAGACCTAGAACCAGTTCTTGGAGCGATAGCAGCTCTAATAAGGAAAGAAAAAGCACAAGTTTTTATGGCTGGTGGCATGAAGCCTTCGGACGATTATGACAGTAAAACAGGAAAATCCCTGGCGGCTCCGTATGGAAAGCATACCGACGATGGGGTTGGGTTTTATGCTGAACATCACTCAATTTTTATCGGAAACATTGTTTTAGAATCGGGGAATTATAATTTAGACAGAATTGGGACGCTTGTTCACGAATCCCTACATCTGCTCTTTAATCGTATTGTAGGAAATAACTCTTCTCCGGTTGAACCAGACAGCAAAGCTGAAGAAGCACTAGATCGAGCTATTTTTGCCGATATCAAGCATCGAAAGTCTATAGATAGGGCTTTACTTTCTTGGAAAGAAAAGAAAGCTTATGAGTTGTTCGTTGATTATTTAGAGGAGCACAAAGGGTATTTCAGGGGTGACAATTTTAATCCCGATAAGAAACGTGATATGAGTATAATGAGAAGGGAGATTATTGTGCGGCCAATGCAACTCATAGCCGAAGGAGTGCCTGAAGAGGCCATTAAGAAAATAGCGCCCAATCTCTGGAAGTTCTATAAGCAATACTCAGAGCCATTACTTAAAAAATATGCGAAGACGTAGCGGCAATTAGCTCTTCAATTCCTTGGTGTTGCCGCTCTAATGTGCCATGACGCTTTAAAGGACCGAACTTGGAAGTTTGAGTTTCACACTCGGACGTAAGAGAATAGATTTGTGCTTTTTCAATTGTAAATATAAAATAGATAATCTTTAACTATTTATCATTATATTTATGAAAATTTATTTTAACAGCATTAAGACTGAAAGATGCTCTCTTTCTTTTGAAACGATTGAACGCCTTGTCATAGAGTGTCGAAAAAGAAATTCTCCGTTTGTTATGTACATACTAGAAGGTATTAGCAAAGATAACGAATCAAAATCATATAACTATTTTGAAGCGATAAAAATAAACGAACACTTTAAAATTAGTAATAAAATTTCAAATCCGAACAATGGATACTTATGTAAAAAGATCGACATTGTTTGGAATAAAGTTGATGCCGATGTCTTTGATGCAATAGATCAATTGGAACAACCCGATTTGAGTCAGGAAAAGGTGATCTCTGAGGCTACTGAGTTAGCTCGAGCTTGTCAGGCAGATACTTTTGAAGAGCGTATGAATAGTAAGATCAAATTTGCTTTTGAAGGATGGCAATCTAAAAAATATGACGAAAGCGCATTTTGGCGAGAGCAGATCTATAGTGAATTTTTGTATGCTTTAGCTAACCAAGCTTCTAGAACTATTTTTACTCCTTATCTTGATTCTCTCTACAAGCTCTATGCTCAATCGTACGATAGCATCCTTCTCCCTTGTATTTGTGTGAGTGAAAAGAGGGATTCGCCCTTTTATGATCTTCATTTAAAGACTATCCTTGAGAGGAATCCAAATGATGCAATTGCGTTGACGCTGAAAACCGCACTATGTGCACAAGGAAATCAGTTCGAAAAAAAAGATCCACTTAATGCAGTTTGGTATGCAAAAAAAGCTCTTGAGGTATGTAAAAACAATTATCAAGCTATGTACGATCTCATATCTTGTGATGAAAAAAAGGCTCTTGCATATTTAAACGAACAACTCGAAAAGAACCCCAATGACGTATTTGCTTTGACCTGTCTTGGGGAATTATACAAGGGAGGAGTAAAAGAGTTAGTAGAAGATAATAAAAAATCGTTTGAGTACCTATCTAGAGCTTTTGAGCTGGACCCTTCAAATGTGTATACATGCATCTTTCTTGGAGGTTTATACTTCACAGGAGGAAAAGCTGTTCTCAAAAATGATGTAGAAGCGTTGAACCAACTAACCACAGCTGTTCTGCTTAATCCTTCAAATGTCTTTATAAACATATGTCTTGGACAGATCTATCTGATGGCTGGAGAAAAGGTTAGAGATTGCAGTAAAGCCCTTATGTACTTAACTAAGTGTTTAGATCTTTGCCCTTCAGGATCTTACAAAGCTTCCGTTGTCAATGCTTTGCTTGGAGAGCTCTATCGCACAGGTGGAGATGGGATTGACATAGATACCAAAAAAGCGTTTCGATATTTATCTGCAGTTCTTGAGTATTTCCCTTCTAATAGCCTGGCACACGCATCTCTTGGCGAGCTATATCGCACAGGCGGGGATGGGGTAGATCAAAATGACCAAAAAGCGCTTTTTCATCTAACCAAAGCTATTCAACTTAGTCCTTTAGATCCATATGCATACGCTCGTCTGGGGGAGTTATATCTCAGTGGAGGTGTCGAGATTAAAGATGACAAAAAAGCTCTTGAGAATATATCCAAAGCCCTTGAGCTTGATCCCTCAAATATATTTGCTAAAGCCAGTTTGCAGAAATTAAAGCAACTAACTGAATCTTAGCTCTTCAGTTCCTTGGTGTTGCCACTCTGAAGCTCGACGACGATATACCAGTTTTCACTTGCGTTGAGATAGGAAACGCAGTAGGCATCGCCCGGTTGAATCTCGATAGCCAGGTTGGTTTCTACAGGCTGTTTTTTGGGACCTACATAGGTACCCACTTCACGCACGAAGATGGTTCTTTTTCCCCTATTCTTTAAAGTGATATCGGTTGCAATAAGCCCATCATAGCGAGTAAAGCGTCGTTTGGAAAATTCAAGGCGGTGCCGTTTTCTTTTGATCCAATCGAGAATGGGAATAGCAAAAATTAAACAGAGGATGGCTAAAGAGAGGAGAATAGTTATCCAAAATGGACAATTAGAAAACATACACATAAATAATACACCTCATTGTTCAAGAATTGGCTTTGGCTTAGCCAACATCTCAACAGGTCTTTTAAAAAATCTTGCGCATAGTACACTATGAGCGCGATTTTTTAATAGACCTGCCGAGCGTTGGCTTTGCCAAATTCCAATTATTGAACCACTCAGTGTATTTAAATCATCTCTAATTGAGGATTTGCTTTTCCTGATACCACAACTTGCATATCTTGTTGAATCAGTATGTTGCACTCTGTTCGTAAGCCAAATTTTCCAGGTATATAGATGCCCGGTTCAATGGATGAGCAGCTTCTGGGCAAGAGTACTCGAACATCGTTTGTTTCATAACCATCTATATTGGGTCCTGGGCCATGAAGCTGTGTCGTTATATTATGTCCCGTTCTATGGGTAAAATAGGGACCAAATCCTGCCTTTCCAATTGATGTTCGGCAAACGGTATCTACATCAGAGCCGCGAACAGTATGTCCTGCTTTAAACTCATTTTTGATGTAGTTAATTGCAGACTCTTGAGCAACATACAGGGCAGAGTAGGCGCTGAGTATTTCGTCCGAGGGATTTTTTCCGACATAAAACACTTTTGTAAGATCAGCATAGACAGCGTTGTCTTTGCTCAGCTTGGCCCAAAGATCAATGAGTAGGACATTTTCTGAGGCGATGGTCGAGGATCGCTCTTTTGTTGGTTCATAATGGGGGAGTGCTGCATTTGGTCCAAAAGCCACAATGGGGGGATGTTCCGTTACAAGATTCAACTCCTTAAATTTTGTGAGGATGAATTGCTGGAGTGAATATTCTGTACTGGGAGATTTAAGTTGTTGAATGGTCTCTTTAACAATGGCTTCTAGATGCTTTGCAGCTTGAAGATGCGATTGCTGCTGCTCGGTGGATAAGCCTGCAAGCGTTGATCCGAGAAGGTTCCAAGAGGAGGTGATGGTTGCGCCCAAGCTTGTCAAGTATTGAAAAGTTCCGGCATCAACGATGGAGTAGGTCGGGATTGCTCCATCTGGCCAATACTCCATGCAGATCGTTTTAGAGGCAATACGCTGTTTTAAGAGCGCATCAAGCTCTTGCCATGTTGAGTAGAGTATTTTTTTACAGGTAAGGTGGGCATGCGAGGGGGCATCAATTCTGTGAATAATCGCTTCAGGCTCGCCGATTTTAGGCAGCCAATAGTAAAAACGGCGGGTGAGATGTGCCTCTTTGGGATATTGGAGAATTGAGAGGAGGATGTGGTTGCTGCCTCGGAAATCAAACCCAAGCCAGCCGTCGCAGGCTCCTGCCAATAGATTATTTTTAATCATTTGTGAATTAAGCTCTATTCATCCTACACTTTATTAAGAAAACTATTTCAGGCCCAGTTGAATTTAGATATTGATTCGATATCTTTCCAGTATGAAGGCCGTATACTGCTTAACCGCTTCTCCCTGCAACTTTCCCCAAAAACCGTAACGGTTATTTTGGGCCCATCAGGTGTTGGAAAGAGTACTCTTTTACGAATTCTTGCAGGGCTTGAAACGGCACATGCTGGGGATGTTAGGCGATCTGGATCTATTGCTTACCTGCCTCAAGATGATGTTCTTTTGCCATGGAAAACGGTGAGGGAAAATATTCTTCTACCACTCACGCTCCAAAAAAAAAGCGCTTCATTAGAGACTCTTCATATCACCCCTTTACTCGATCTCTATCCCAATCAACTTTCAGGCGGACAGCGCCAAATGGTGGCCTTTGAACGCTTTTTATTAGAAGATAAAGAGGTGCTTCTTCTCGATGAGCCATTTTCAAATGTCGACGCCTATATTCGAATTCAGCTGCTCAACCGATTAAAAACATATGTAGAAAGCGGCAAAAGTGCTCTTTTGGTAACCCATGATTTTCAAGATGCACTAAGGGTTGCTGACCGGATTGTATTATTATCTCCAGGAGGATCAACTCAGTTATTTGATGAGGTGGTTCCAAAGGCTTCAGATTTAGAAAACGCCATGTCGAGCTGCTACATATGATAAGAAAGTCGACCCTTTTCACTCTATTAGCTCTTCTCTTCTTGCTCTGTTGGTACGCTCTTTCAAGCAAGAACAGATTTATATTGCCAAACCCCGTAGACGTTGTTCAAGCTGCATCAAACCATTGGCTGCTTATTTCAAAACACGCTTTCGTAACCTTTTCGGAAATGGCTCTATCCATTGTTTTAAGCCTCTCAATGGCCATTCCTTTAGCTCTGATAATGTATTCTCTGCCCAATATTGGAGGATTTATTCAAGGGCTCTTTTTGCTATTAAAAGCTTTTCCCAGTTTTGCTTTGAGTCCTCTCATTGTGTTTTGGGTTGGTTTTGGAAAAGCGGCCATTCTTATTCCTGCAACAATTATGCTGCTCTTTCCATTAACCATCGGGCTATATCGAGGGCTTCATGCAGCGCCACAATCGATGGTTGATATGTTTCGATGCTGGAGGGCCTCAAAATTTCAAATATTTACTTATGTTCAGATTCCCTATGCCCTACCACAATTCTTCTCAGGTCTTCGTATAGCGCTGGGGCTTGTAGGAACTGCTGTATTGGCTGGCGAGTGGGTCGGTTCTGAAGAGGGGTTGGGCTATCTCCTTTTAGAAGCAAAAGAGGGGTTGAATATTCCCTTAGCTTATGCCTCTCTTGTTGTGCTTTTTTGCTTTTCTCTATTATTTTATTTAGTCGGCATCTGTATTGAAAAAGGGATATTACATCGCTTGAAACTTGGTTCCATTGCTCAAATTCTTATTGCCTCGTTCTTGCTGGTCTCCTGCTCACAACAGAGCGATAAGCCCTATACGCTTATGCTTGATTGGACCCCTTGTCCAAACCATATTCCGCTTATCTATGGTGAATCTCAAGGCTATTTTGAAGAGAGGGGAATTCCCTTACAGATACGAACACCCGGTTCTCATGATCCATTGATAGCTGTATCTTCCGGGCAAATCTCTGCCTGTGTGAGCCATTTGCAGCGAGTTTTTCGGGCAATTGACCAGGGCGCAGATCTTGTTGTGATTGGAGTGCTTGTTGATTCAACGCTAAACGGGCTGCTCATTCAAGGCGAAAAAACAGTGAGCGATCTTAATGGCTCTCGAATAGGGGTTGTATCCAAATCCGCTTCCAAGACCTGCCAAGCCCTCTTTGCGAGAGCTGGGATTATTCCTTCGAGCTGGGTGACTTTGCGTTCTGATTCACTTACAGCACTTATTTCAAATCAGGTCGATGCCGTGTGGGGTGTATATCCCAATATCGAACAGGTGCAGCTTGCATCCTTAGGCCATAAGACAACATATATGTCTGTATCTGAATTTGGCTATCCTAAAAAGTCGTATGAGCTCGTCATAGTTGCTCAAAGAGGAAGCGCTCTTCATAAGCAGGCTGAAGCCTTTCAAAAAGCGCTTCAAGCGTCGATTAATGAATCAGTTGCTCATCCCCAAGAGGCTTTTGAAGTATATCTGAATAGATTCGAGGAGAAGAGGGGTAATACGGTTGATTGGGAGCGTGTTTCTTGGGATAAAACAAGACCTCTGCTTACACATACACAAGAAATTGATCCAGAAGCCTATAATGCGTTGCACTTATGGCTCCAAGATGCAGGGATAATTTCGCGAAAATAATTGCAGTTATTTGCCGTTGATTTTGTTGAAGAATGCTGTATAGGCTTCAGAAAAGACTTCAACTGTAAAACCCCTTCTAAAGAACCAATGTTCAACTCTTATCTCTGGCCTTTCTGATTTTTCACAGTGAGGCAATAATTTCTTAAGCTCATCCCTGAGTACATTTGCGCTTTCAAGATCACTGACTACGATTTCAAGCTGCTTAAAGTACCTAGAGTTTTTGATATCGAGAATTTCGGTTTTTCTTATGTTCGGTACAAGTTGCATAATTGATTTTTTGATTTCAGATACCTCTTCAGTTTCCTCTTCAATTTTTCTACTCAGCGAAGAGCTCCGAGACACTACAAATTGCTTAAATTTGTCTAATGCCGTATTGGTTTTGATGGTTATTTGACGTACAGTTCGAGATTGCCGTGCAGAAGGTGTACAATCGGTAGGTGCTTGGAAATTTTCCAAATTGGAGAATGTCAATTTTGCCTTTTGAAGGTCTTCGATAAGATCCATAACTTGGTAGAGAGCGTTTGAAGAATAAATCACCGCTGGAAACGTACCACGTCTGTCTTCAGATGGGCTGACATAAGTAAATTTCGTATCTTGATCGCCATATTGACGATTCAAAAAACTGATAATTTCGTTATTTGTTACGTCAGACATAGGAGAGTGCTGTGGCCATGAGATCGGCCTTCTTCATATCACATGTAAATATTAATTTTAGGATTCTGTGGCAAGCAGCGCCCATGCGGCCCTTATTCTGAGCTGTTCGGAGTTTTCTTGAAGCGCTTGGAAAAGGAAGGGGATGGCTTTCTTGCTTCCAATTTCTGCAATGGCTGCAAGGATAAGAGCTTTAGTATCGGTTCTTGAAGAGGGGTATTCATCCATAAGTATGTTGAGCGCTTTTTCTTCTTGAAGAAGTATGCCTAGCAGAAGAGCTGCTTGAATGCGAAGCGAGTGGTCAGGATCGTTGCAAAGCGTATTGAGTACTTCAAGACCTTCATATTCAAATTCACTCGATATAAAGAGGGCAGCTTCTATAGCTATCCCAAAGGTTTTCTCTTGTAAAAATGCTTTGAGGATCGGTTTGGTATCAACAGTTTGCGTTCGGGCAACAAGCGCAATCAGCTCTAGCCGTGTCAACAGGTCTTCGGTTTCGGGCAGACGAGGAATAAGAGGCGTGTGATCGACGGCATTTTCATCCAGATAGGAAAATAGGCCATCATCTTCTTGAGAAATAGCTGTTTCGGTTTGAGCAAGATTGTCCAAAAGCTTTTGGCAATAGTCTGTTTTTCCCCATTGGATGAGTGTTTGGAGAGCGTTGAGGCGAATGAGTGGGTCGGGGTTGCTAGCTGCTTGTTCAATTTGTGGAAGGGCACTTTTGCCACACGCCTTTAAACGGCTAAAAGCTATCAGCCGCTCATCACGTAATGGCGATGAGAGCTGTTGATTCAGAAGATCGAGTCCTTTTGGATCATTCATTCGGAACAAGAACCAGCTCCAGGAGGCTTTGTTTCGGAAGTTGGACAAGGTTGGTTGTGTGCCTTCCCAAGAGGTGAGTTTCAGCCCGAGGATATGAAGAGCTTCGCTTGCAACATCTGCGTGAGGGTCGTTAATGAGGGGAAGCAGCAATTTGTATTTGGATTCGCTTGCGATCTGACAGGCGAGTAGCCTGTCATAAGGATCTGAGGAACTTATGAGAGTCTCAAGAATAATCGGATCGAGCTGTTTTGAATGGTTGCTTAATGCAGAGATTGTCATGAGCCGCTCTTCAGGATGGAGATGCTCTTTTTTGAGATGAGTCAAGAGAGCGTTTCTGGCTTGTGAATTTTCCCTTCCACCCAAAAGTTCAATAGCCTCTATTCTGGCTTCAAAAGAGAGTTCAGAGTCTAAGGCAGAAATTGCGACGTCTTGGAATATTTGATCGGGAATTTGTGCTCCAACCGTATAGACCAACCTTCGAATTCCTGAATGGGGATCTTCAAGCAATTGGTTTAAGATGCGAACGCCTTCTGCTTGATTGGCAGAGGCTGCTCCAATGAGAGCTTCTAGCCGCATTTGCGGCTGGGCTGCAAGGGCGCCGGCTTTAAGGAACGACCAGCAGATCGATTCTCTGGTTCGCACAGCTATTGACAGAGGATCAATGGGATGCTCTTTTAAATATTGAAGCAGTCGAATATTTCCCGCGCGTGTTTCAAATTTTGAGAGCGTCTTTAAAGTAAGCTCGACATATTGCGGATCATCTTGTGGAGCTCCTTTAAGTGCTTCTTGAGCGCCAAAAGGATCATTGAGTTCTAAAAAGAGGTGAACCTGCTCTTGAGGTGTTGCTGCGGACAAGGTAGTGAAGAGAAGAAATAGTATTATCCACATGAGAGAAGGGCTTTTTGAACTTGCTTGAACTGAGGGTTTTCGGAGCTTTTCAGCAGTTGAAAAACTATTCGTTCAACGGTTGTAAGCTCACACCCCTTTTGAGACAGCGATTGGAGGGCTATGGTAGAATCGATAGCATTGCGGCTCGAAGTGGCATCGACAACAATTGAGACTTTTATGTCATTTTCAAGCAGATCTATGGCTGATTGATAGACGCAGACATGCGTTTCAATACCTGCAAGAAGTACATGGGTGGTTTGGGTATCTTTTAGAAAGCTTTTAGCTGGGCTGCAGCAGGAAAATTGAGTTTTTTCGATTGGAGATCCCAGCATGTTCAACTCTGGAATTGTCTTCCCTAACCCTTTAGGATACTGCTCAAACGATTGTATCGGTATGTTGAGGAGCGAGCAGCTTTCAATAAGTGCTTTAAGTTTATTGAGAAGCTGGGGCGCACTTTGCACTTTTGGAAAGAGCTTTTCCTGGCAGTCAATAACCAACAGGGCGTATTTCAAGCAAACCCTCCAAGTTGTTTTCCGCCAATTAAGTGGAAGTGGAGGTGAAAAACGACCTGTCCTGCATGTAGGCCGCAGTTAGAGATAAGTCGAAAATCATGGGCAATGCCAAATTCCTCTGCAAGCTGCTTTGCAACAAGAAGCATCTCTCCTAAAAGAGGGCCATCTTCTTCGCAAATATCAGAAAGATCTTTGAGCGGTTTTTTAGGCACGATCAGAATATGGACAGGCGCTTTTGGGGCAATATCATGGAAGGCGATAATTCGATCATTTTCAAAAACTTTTTTACTAGGAACTTCGCCATTGATTATCTTTTGAAATATTGTGCTCATGGTTGCCTCAATGCTATTTGGGCTGCAGACATTGCATCTTCCTTCGTTTTCCAGATGGAAAGAAAGAGCGCTTTATGACAAAAAACCGCTCCTTGAATACCGCTTACTTTTTGCAGCTCTTCCTCTTTTAAACCTGCCCACAATTTTGGGAGCATCTTTCGAATCTGCATTTTATTAGCAGGAGATGGAGGAATCGTACGCACTTTCCAATAAGGTCCTGCTGGCATGATTACAAAGAGCGCTGGATGGGAGATGCCGCCAAGCTCAAAAAATGAGTCGAGCCAGGGAAGGGGATGATCAAATACCAGAAGAGGGGAGTTGGATTTCATGGCCTCTTCAACAACTGTTTTTACGCTTTGTGTATACCGGTAGCGTTCAATTAATCGGTTCAGGTGGCCAGTAACAAAATCGAGTGCTTGAAAAAAGGCTTGGTTGAGCTCTTCATCAGATGAGCCATAAACGATTGGCAAAAAATTTCCAATAATATGTGAGAAGGTGGTGACGCCTGGAGGGGCAGGATCAATTCCATTGTCATGAGCATCTACGCCATCAACCAAAGAGTGGGCAAGAAGAGTGAATTCTCCCTCATTAATAATGCCCTCATCATGTAGATATCGCAACACCATTCCGGCTGAACTTAAATTTCCCTGATATTCGTTTTGATGGTGGTCAAACCGTTTACGTTTGGGATCATAGACATTTCCTACGTCGCAGATAAATTCGCAGGAGTTGAGCTGCTCTGGGTTTCGAGTTCGAATTATTTTATTTCGATCGGCAAGGCCATAGACAATCAGAAGCGCTAGGGAAGTCACCTCATCTGCATGGAAAGAGCCGTCGTGTGTTCCAATTGAATGTCTCATAAATTGTGAGTATGTCCTATTTTTCTATTTTGTATCACCTAGATGATTGACGCCAGTTACAAAAATAGAGTATTATTTTAAAGCCGGGGACCCTGCTGAACGTATTCGGCTTGAACCAAGTCAGGTCCGGAAGGAAGCAGCTTTAAGAGATAAGAGCGTGCTCCAGGATAATCTCCGGCATTTTTTTAAGGAGTAGCTTTTGTGAGCGGACTCTTGCTTAATGAGTATGTTCTTGCCGGTATCGCCTATGTGCTCTCCTTCTTTATTCTCAATCGCTGTTCTCTTTTTGTAGGTGAAATTAAGGCTTCGGATAAAATTGGCCTATTTCGTTGGCTTCTGATCACTGTTATAGCCATCGCCTCTTTTCTGGCCTCCATGCTCTATACTATTCAATTCTTAGGAAGTCTCAAAGGATCGGTGTTTGCAGGTTTGAGTGCAGCAATTGCTCTCTTGATTCTCTCTTATCTCATAGGTTCTACTGCTCGAAAAGAGCTCTTCGGCTCTTCAAACTCGTATATAAAGTTTTTTAAGGGTGTGTTCTTCGGGCTCATATCCTATCCCTTCATCACAATTACTGTTCAGTTGATCAATCTTGTCCTCTCTTACCTCTTTGGGATTGAGCAGCAGGATCAGCTCGCCTATATCTTCTTAAAAAATTTAGCAGGATCCGGCTGGTTTTTTTGGGCAGCAGTTGTCTCTGTTGCAGCTATTGTTCCAATTGGAGAGGAGCTCCTTTTTCGAGGGTATATTTTAGCTTTTCTTTGCCGCATTTTTCAGCCAGGTCTTGTCGCTGCAATTTCGGGAGCAATTTTTGCCCTCTTCCACATGGCTTCAAGCCAAGGGTTTACAAATATATCATTCTTTATTGGCTTGACAATCTTTGGAATTTTAGCTGCAAATTTGAAAACGAAGGAAAACTCCCTCCTTGCAACGATTGGAATGCACTCGTCATTTAATACACTTTCTTTGATTATTCTGATAAACCAATGATCAGATGTTATATGAGGACGAAGATGAAAAAGCTGAAAGTTCTTACAATTGCTGGATTACTTTTTTCGGCGCTATTACCTGCGCTTGCTCAATGCAAAGAGATCGTCATAATCGATGATTCTTTTGAAATTGATTACAAGTCGCTTGCAGGCGATGCCCAGACCATGACTTTTGCTCAAAAAATTCCTGTTGATTTTGGGCAGAATATGCTTATTTCAACTCAAAACTGCTGGCATGCTCTCTCTTTGGTTACTTTGGGCGCTGAAGGGTCAACTCTAGAGCAGCTGAACCAAATTGTTAATCCCAATGGATTATCTCAGGATGCACTTGTTGAGTATATCAGCTATGACGCTGCATGCCTCTATCCAAATTGCATAAGTTCTTCCTCATTTTTTGTAAGTCCTCAGATTCAGATTCAACCTCAATATCAACAAGCGCTCGAAAAAAGCGGCTTGGAAAAAATTAGAAGCGTTGACTTTTCCAATATAGATGGCGCCATTCAAGAGATTAACAGCTGGGTGCAGGGCGCAACAAAGGGAAAAATAAACGAACTTGTTACTTCATCAGATATTGATGATCAGACTGTCGCTATGCTTGTTGCAGCACTCTACTTTAAGGCATCCTGGCAAAAGCCTTTCAGCAAAGATGCAACTCAGACTGAGCCCTTCTACACAGTTTCTGCAGATGCCTTGCAGGTTCCGATGATGCATCAAATTGATCGATTTGCCTATACATCGCGAGACGGGTTTGAATATGTTGCTCTTCCCTATGCCATGAATGGAGCAGCTCAATGGGAAATGGAGCTTATTCTCCCACCCCAATGTGGAACTGAAGAGGCGGTGACAGCTCTTTCAAGCGCTTTAAAAGGGTTGAGAAAATCTGCAAAAAAACAGAGGCTTGATTTAAGCCTTCCACGCTTCAAAGCTTCGATGAGATGGAATGTACGAGATACTATGGAGCAGATGGGGATTACTCTTCCTTTCACAGACTCTGCAGATTTTTCCCTCATAAGTGAACAGCCATTGAAGATTCAAAAAGTCTTTCAAGAGTGCTTTATTGATGTAACGGAAGAGGGTACTGAAGGTGCTGCAGCTACTGCTGTGAGCTTTGCTCTCACCTCTATTCGGGAAATTAAAGAACCAATACCAGTCTCGTTCAATCGGCCCTTCTATTTTATTGTGAGAGAAAAAATCTCTGGCGCCGTCCTATTTTTTGGCTTGATTGAGAATCCCTTAGCTTAAAGTTGACAAGTCCATGGTAGAGATGAGTTTGCAGTCTGAATTAGTTTTGAGAGCGCACGCAATTTCCGATGTCGGATGTGTGCGCCATAATAACGAAGATGCACACGCTATTTTTCCTGGACTCTATGTTCTTGCAGATGGGATGGGCGGTCATCAAGCAGGGGAGGTGGCATCCAGAGAGGCGGTGGCTTCCTTTTGCAAGTCATTTGAACATCAATCAAAGATAGTAAATCAAGTAGAATTAGCAGCTCATGTTGAAAAAGCCATTATAGCTGCCAATAAGCATGTTTTCCATCTCAGTCAAACGCATATTGAATACAATGGGATGGGAACAACACTTTGTATTCTCGCATTT